>Ga0307517_10009175_pt1 | contig 14072 bp, 10 predicted proteins | sample 23_EM_MG_FD_194515 | JGI IMG/M metagenome (GOLD analysis project Ga0307517, IMG submission 194515) | Populus trichocarpa ectomycorrhiza microbial communities from riparian zone in the Pacific Northwest, United States - 23_EM | ecosystem: Host-associated > Plants > Roots > Unclassified | place...
TAATATAAATTATATATATATATATATATATATATATATATATATATATTTCACAAGAATCGATCTGTAATATAAATTTAATGGGTTAATTTGAGTTTTTTTTTATAATTTTTTTAATATTAAATTGATTGAAAATTAAGTTTTATAATATGTTTTAGTTTATTATTTATAAACTTATCTTCGTCTAATTAGTCAAGCGACAAATTTTTGCTTCTTAATTTAGGCTAATTCAGGATGGAAGCAGCCAGCATGCAATGATGGAAAACAATGGGCATTTTGCATTTTCAGTGACTTTTACCTGGTGTTTTCTAGAGAATAAACTCAGCACTAGAACTGTATGACATTAGTCTTCTTCTTGTCTTCTACCTAAGATTCTTCCATAAATATATGAGCACTGTTTTTACATGCTTGCCTCTGTTCCAGATTGGCACATATTTCTCTCATGGATGCACGGTATGATTTCGTGGAAGAGGGTTTCGATTACGAGCTTTGCAAGGCATCCAAGAAGTTCACCTAAAAGTCTTGGAAAGTTGAACCCAAAACAAAAACTGAAATTTTGAAAAGAAGACAAGAAAGGAAAGAGATAGAGAGAGACGTGGGGCGGTGAGAGAGATAGCGATGGTCGAAGATGAAATATATCATTAATTTAGGACCAAGACCATCGCCTGTATTCCTGTACTGCCCAGAGAAGAACCCTAATCCAACAGATTCAGAAAATATAAACGATGGCCCAAGATGAATAGAGATAAGAAAGTCACGTCTTCCTTACCAATCAAGCAAGGAGATGGAGCCAAAACTCATGGCTGTCAAATACCCTACATTAATTGATGCCTTGCTCTTGTTAAACCACACAATCCTATATATCCTGCAGATTGGCTTGATCATCGACGGATATCTTATTCCCCAGTGTAATGTAAATACGCAGGCGAGCTTGTAAAATAGAAAACAATATTGATATACAATAAGGATATGACAATTTTACATGACTTGTTGAGTATCTAATTTAATTGGATTGAATTTTAATTTAAATTAAATTAAATGTGGGTAAAATTCGATTGAATTTCATAAGTTGGGGTAAGGCATGCATTCGCTCTGTCACTCGACTTGGTTTTTCAATTTTATGGATATTGTAATTTTACTTTTCAACATATTTTTTAATTTCTTATCTTATAATTCACATAAGATTTTTATGGTTTCATGCATGAATTTAAAATTTGGATTCTATTTTATTGCTTTATGATTTATGAATGGAGATGGATTGTTTTTGAAGTTTAGACTTTAGACTTTACTAGTTTTTAAACTTGCGCTACCCCACATGTCAAATTATTTTTTAATCTTAAGAAAATATAAAGATTTTAGAAAGTTAAAGTTTTGACGCATACTAACCAAAACAATTTTAAATTACTTAAATGGTAATATATTATATGATATATTTTTTAAAAAAATATTGAGATTACAATATATTGGTTCGACACAGACCCGCCGTAGTTAATTTGCGAATCTCATGATATGAGGTATGAGATTATGATAAAATTATGAAGCTCATATGAAATAAATTAGAAAACTCAATTATAATGAACCAAATATTAAAAGTCAAAAGCAAAATTTAAATTAAAAAAACCAATAGCTCTTGTTTTTTTAATTATTATTGATATTAATTAAAAGATCAAATTTCTCCTAAGACAAAATAATTATAACAAAAAAAACATGAGATTGCGAATAAGCCCCTTAAGTTAAGTTTTAAAAATTTTGATTTAAAAGGCAATAGAATAATTAAACCATGCTTCGAAAAGTTAAATTTATTTTTTTGAAAAAAAACCAGACCCAAGTTAGATATTGTTTTGCTTTTAAGAGTATTTTAACCGTGAAAAAAAATTATAAAAAAACAGTAATAACCTTGATCAATTCAAAAATATCTAACGGTAATTAGAGGTGGTTGAGTGTGAATTTTTTTGAATGATAAAATTGTAAATTTATTGTTTCAATCCATAATAAAAAAGGGATCAATTCCAAAAAAAAAAACTTGGAAGGCTGATTTGTAAACATAGAGAAGAGAGAAAATAAGGGGAGGGAAGGTTGTTAGTACTAAATCGGAGGTCTGTTGATGACATGCGCTCCCTAAAAAAAAAAGGATGCCTAGATAAATCAAATGATATGACATAACAACGATTTTAAGCACCGGAGTCAGTCCAAAATGAGGTCTAAAAGTGGCTGAGTGACTGACGCATGTAATGTACGCATTGTAATATTATTTATATTTTTATATTTATTTGTCAAAATAATACATTTTTCTTGTGACTAAATAATTGTTATGAAAAAACTATTATGAAATTAAAAATAAGCCTATGTAGTGAAGTTTTGAGAATTTTCATTTTAGTGATAATGGAGTCATAACATTATGCTTGAAAAGTAAAATATCATAAATCCCTTAGATCATAATTAAGTGTTTTTTTGTTCTTTCAAGGACAATCAAGTATTTTTATTCTTGTTCCCTAAATAAATTTAGAATGACTAATGGATTGGGGGGGGGGGAATCATTTCATCCTTGAAAGCTAGTATTTTTGTTTTTTTGTGATATTTTTGAAGAAAATAACAAAACCATGAATCTACTATTTCAATCCATGACGATTCATGGCTTATGTAAAGTGGTTTTCCCACAAGGTTTAAATTGTTATAAGTTTTATAAAATTTATTATTTTAGTTCTTTTAAGATCGGGTTGGGTACTCTTCGAACTTTCTTTTCTTCGAAGTTTCTCTCCTCTTTCTCCGATCCCTTCTCTTTTTCATACATAGACGTCCTCCGCATTGTAAACCCACTATTAATTAGGGAAAATTGTGAAAATGGGAAGGTAATCTACATGCCAAGCAATAGATTGATGACAGAAGGCGATTTTTACTTCTTTTTTTTTTTCTAAAAAGAAATTAGGGAAAAATTATATTTTTCATAAAATATAAGAATTTAATTGACATTGGAAACAGGATACCCTCTCCTCTCTCTACATAGGAAACCGACTAACAGTGTTTTTAACCATAGAAAGAATAAAACAAACTCTCTGGCGTTATCGCGCGAGATGTCTAACGAGGTCGAGCGCACAACTTCGTATAAGTTGGTCGATAGAGACACCTCTGCTTGTCATCCTTAATTAAAATCTGGTGGGTCCCTTGTTCGAAGGAGAGCGAATCACACATCTGATGTCCTCCCGCATAAATCACTTTCTGGGATTAACCTTTCAAGCTTTTTCATTGTGCAATACCAGCTATGGGCCCGTCCTTGAACTCTGGTTAAAACAAACAAAGAGATCCAAAACATGAACAAGTTATTTGCTCGAATCCCTTCTTCTCTTTTTTACAATGATTTTCTTTTTTCAATTCTATACACTTTACATTTGATCTTTCTTTTTTTGGTTTTTTAAAAATTATCGTCGCCTCATGAACAAGTTATGTGTTTGGCAAGTGTGCTTAGATGACTAGTTGGGACTATCACTGGTCAAACGTTTTGATTGATCACAGCTACACTCATTAGAGCCTCCTTGTTTTTCAGTTGTCACCGATTAGTCCCTCTGTAACGCTGCTTTGCATGTTATTCTCCAGGTGCCAACACGATTGCAATTAAAGAAACAGAGCTGCAACATAAGATTAAGATCTCAATAATCGAAGAACCAAGTTTCATCACATTATATATAAAAACAACAATGCGTGATGGCATTGCTTATCCAGTCCATCACGATTTTTCACATACACTGATCGTCGAAGTTTTACATATTGAAAATGGGAGAAAGTAAAGGGCAGGGCCAAAAAACAGAAAAACAGAGTACAGCGCAAGGAAAGTATAGTATAGATGCCTTACAAAGAATCTATTTGTACTTAAATGATTCTATAAATTAACAAAATTCTGTTATTGAGTAGCAACTCTTCAATTGCAGTGTCGACCTTGTGGATCCTTGGCTTCTATTGAATATACTAATATGTGTGTAAGGGATTCAATTTATTACTTATCTCCTCAACTCATCAACCCCTGGAATTCTGTATTGCAGTTACATGAGCTCTCTCTCCAAGAGATGCATCGGCATGTTTTGGATCTCTTTGTTTGTCACCTTGAACTTTTTGAGGAGTACCAGAGTTTCTTCTGGCAGATCAATATTTTCTCCTTCTCAACTCCATATTCGGTGTCTTCTTTACGGCAGCTCCACCTCATACCCTTGGCAATGGTAGAAATGGCATCGACGAAATAGCTGGATTCTCGTATCATTGCATAACCGGTGGGTCGTAGGATTCGATCCATCTCCAAAAGCACATACTTCATTTCACATCTGCACAAGTACAAACAATCATGAGACTCACAAAGGCCAGTAAACAAGGATCCCCACTTTCCAATTTAGCATTCATCAGTTACGATTAAGGAAATAAATGAAAATTACAGGACTAATAATCCTCTGCTGGAGGATCACAACACCCCCAGATCATTGAAGTCGAATAATAATGAAAATCCATTGACTAGCTGGTAAAGGTATTGACATTTCCACACCAGCTGATGGGAGATATATAGTCAAACCTAAATGTGCAACTCCAAATCAACAGTACCATGGTTTCATGCCAATTCTCATCCTGGGAAGAAATTCGTGGCGGTCTGGTATGGTACACATTGCATATTTCCAAACAATCAAATATCTTGTGCTATTTTTTCCTCATGATAGTCAACTATATTGTAGTTAGGCAACCAACTTCTACAATGTCACTATTTACATTGCCTAACCATGAGGAAATGGCGTCACCTACTGTCCATGCATTTCTGTCCGCCTTATCATACCAGACAAGGATTTGTACCTAACTACACAAGGTATCATTACCACCTTGAAGTTAACCACTTAAACTTGGACCCGGTACAATCTGCCAGACCTACATTTCTAGACATTAAATTCCAAGTGATTCCATAAAAGTAGATAATGGGAAATGTGCCCTTTAGCCTACCTATGGCTTTCTGCAGTGAAAAGGCCATCAAGATGAAGGAGATCATAAGTTCGAGGGTAAGTTGAGAAAGCTTCGCACCTACAAGACAGAAAAGAAATAAATCAACACCGTAATAAATCCTAAAGTATCATTAATGACATCCCACCTATTTAAGGTACTTTTGTTGCAAAATGAAAACTTCAGAATTCATATAAGCACATTCAGATTACCAATCATGAAAAGTCCCGATGAGGCCACGGTCAAAAACCACAGGAAGAGTGTTGGCAGCATAGGAAGAGACCACATTCATGACCCACAGGGGATCATCAATCACAGCCGCAGCAAAACCCCCATAAACTGTATTCATGTCCATTATATTTCTCATCTTATCAGACCCAAGTGCTGGCAGCAACTTCTTGTAGTGCTTTGCACGAATCTTCCACTTGCTGTCATCATGCTTAAAAGCACTAGCACTTCCACCAGGAATATCTGAAATGCGTTCAGGTGTAGCATGCAACCTCTCTGGCCATTTGGGGATGGACTCCATAACTGATTTCTTGATTTTTGGGCTTGGAACAACAACACAAGGGCGGATTGGAGTGTACCATGCTGAATCTGGCTCAAGACTGTCATCACACTTGGGTGGGTAGGCATCAGTATTAGCAAGCTTACTATAGCAACTATTATCAGAAGCTTTCTGCCACACAGCAATATCATCCTTTTTGTCGTACAATTTGAAGCACATTGAAGTCAGCAGTTCTTGCAACTTTTCATAATCTGATTTCTGCTCTTCGACAGTAGTATTCCAGCCTCGCCAACGGTTTTCGTAGTTAACAGGAGGACCAGACAGAACCCAGAAGCCACCAGGACGGAGTATACGGTGAACTTCTAAAAGATAAATTCCACCTGAAAGCAACAAAATTCTTTTCTTGACAAAAACAGCAAGTAGTAATATAATAAGCAATTATAATAGGAAGACCAAGGTGAGGAAAGGAACCTCATCAAGTAATCATAGAACTAATGAAAAGAAAAGAAAAGAAAATTCATTAAGTTGGTGGCACCCATCCCGCATCTGAATTTCAAAGCCTTTCTAAAATCCCACAGAAATGAAGAACCTTGTGAAAGTTATTCAGCATCAATTCACAAATGCAAAGCTAGTTCCCACACAAACTAGAGCAAGAACCATAACACATCATTTGACAGAGATAAAATGAAGACTAACCGAATTCTGTCCATGGGATAAGACATCTGGAGCAATGAGCCATATCAAATGCATTCGATGGGAATGGAAGCCGTTGTGTGGAAATGATGCCAAGAATTGCAGGAATTCCACGTTCTAATGCAAACTGGACTTGAGCCTCATGGTTATCTCTCGGAGCAAGGGAAACGGTTAGAATCCCACGATCCAATAGATCACCTCCCCAGCTAGCAACCTAGATGTAAAAACAATCAACTGGATTAGATGACAGAATTCTGTAGAGATACATAGGTAACCTAAATACAAACAGAATAACCATTCTTATTGCAACATGGATTCTGAAAATTTACTTTCACGAATAATTTCGGAAACTAGAATGAAGATGAGAATGTGACTCACCCCACACCCAGTATCAATGGCAGTGCGAATGGTTCCGTCTTTCATTTCAGGGATAAGATCTTGCATCAAATCGACATAGGCTCCCACTCCTCTTGGAAACATGGTTCCCCCACCAGGAAAGAGGAACTTATCCCCCTCTTTTCTCAGCCAGTTCTGATTAGATTTCTGCTTGTTAATCCAATCATACGGTACATTTCTGAAGCCAGATCCACATGGTAATAGTAAGTGAAACTTAGTAAGACAGTTTTGAACTTGGCAATTTCTAGCTAAAAGAAAAACCTTGTAAAAACAATAGCAAGTATCGGAAACAGATCAAAATACCTGTACCAACATTGATCTCTACTCTTTGGCCATTTGATTGGTGGTTTATACCCATCTGGTGGTGGAATTAAACATTCCTTCCTTTCAAAAACTGGAGGGCAGTGGCGTTCCATGAAAGTAAGCCGATGATTACCATATTTCTTCCACCTCTGTGCAATAGACATACATCATCGAAATCTCAATTTCAGTGTTTAACCATCTAAATAACTTTAGGCTCCATGTAATAACTAATTAAGTAAATACCTTTGGATCTGTGCATGGAGTGTAGTCTTGATAGTCACTGCTACATTCAGGAAATGCAGTGGATTTAATTTGGAGAGGAGCGATGGACGATTCCTTGGGAGAGGAGACCACCTTTGCAACGTCCTTGGCCTCAATTTTATCTTTCTCAGAACAGAAGATTCCACCAAGATAGAATGAAAACCCGCACAGTACAAAAAACATTATTGCCATGGGAACAGCCCTGGAATTTTTATCAGGATGAGACACAGGTTTTCCATCTTTGTGCTTCATGATTTCACAAATGAACAACTATCTGCAAACAATAGGCAAGTGCTAAGTCTCAATGTCTTATAAAACAATAACAACGATGCTAATATCAATCACTCCCACCTCAACATTGAAAAACTTTAACCAATATTACAAAATGAGCACAAATATAGGTGAGCATTAGGAGTTTTCAATCCTATTCCTAAGTTACCTCGTTCGTAAAACTAAGAATGATTAATTAGAGAATGCAGTGGTATAGTAATCGACTTATTAAACAGCAAAGTTTTCATTATTCCATAAACATTAGTACTGAGCTATTAAGAACTGTAAAACAGATCGGAGTAAAATTTTCAGGCAGATCAACGTATGAAATTGGACACTGAACAGCAATGCCAAAAAGAATTCCAAATGAAAAAACATTGCACATTATATCACTCAAAATCCATCTATCAAGATAAAACAAGAGCATAGCATAGCACAAACTTATAAATAAGTTGATTCTTCCAGCTGGTGAACACTAAACTGGCAAAACTGAGCAGGTCAGTGCAACAAGCCTTAGTCTTTAAGACAGATCCAACTCCAGTATATAGAATCAGTGACTGATAAATAAGTTCCAACAAACCCCAGAAGAAAAGAATCAGTAATTAATAGAAATGAAAAGGTTGATTGGAGCTGAACCACTAAAACGACTTGGAAAGATGAGGGATACATACTAGTAGTACAATATCTGATAGCAACAACCGACATGTTAGTTATCACTATCCACGCTACTTTTACATTTCTCACATGTATTGGGACCCAACTCTATCAAACACAGCCGTCCTAATAAGGCAGCACTCTCTCTCCCCGCCCAATAAGTCAAAAGGCGAAGCACTAGATCTTACACCAAATAATGAAAAAGCAAAAAGGAAATAAAAGAGGAAAAGAACAATAAACCATTAAGTAATTTTAATGATTTCCTTGAAACCCAAGAAAAGGTTTCCCATGATTCAATCATCACTTTGTTCCAATCAGCTGTTTTCTTCATTTCTCATGCATCATCAATGGCTAATACTAGAAGTACTATTACATGACCCCCATTCAATCCAAAAAGCAATCTTTCACCGTTCAATAAAAAAAAGAAGAAAATATAGTTCCATGAATTTCATCAAAATCTTGACAGAAAAAAATACCATAAAAAAGGCCAGATAAGCAGTAGAAGAAGGGGCAGTAACAGAGTGAAGCAATGCTTACCATACAAAAACAGAGTAACTCAAAAGATAGTAACGATATAGAAGTCTAGAAAACACAAATCAAGAATGGAAACAGGGCACCCAGAAAAAGGCCAGATCTGAATTGTAGAAAGCAAAGAAGAAGGGGACAGGTATGTCATATGGGCAGCACATATAAATATATCTGTCAGAGAAAATAAATTACTAGCAGAGAGTAATTGAGAGGGGGGGGGGGGTGAAAGAGCAACTCAACGCAACAAGAATGACAAAACACAGACAGAGAAGATCAAGTGGGTACTAGTCATTGCTAATGTGAAATTGTACCTTAATTTTCAACCTGCTACAAAAACTGAATACTTAGAAATGGACGCTGGAATTGAGATCTCTCTTGCAATTTTCAAAACAGAGAGAATGAAGGGGAATTGAGATCTCGCTTGCAATTTTCAAAACAGAGGAGAGAAAGAAGGGTGAGGCTAGGATAATGGGATATGCATTAAAACCTCGCCAAGACAGAAGCAGCCGGGCACTCACTGATATCCATCCATCCATCCATCTCCAAAACCTTAAATAAAAAGTCTCCAGTGCTTGCTGTTTTTTTTTTTTTGCTTAGCTGTCAGTCTTGTGTCCTTTTGCTCCTTCTCTCTCTCTCTCTCTCTCTTTCTTTGTTTTATTTTATTCTCGTCTTTTAAATATTTTATCTCTTTTTAAATTAGTAGTGTAAAGTGTAAACATACTTGGCTGTAAATCTCTCATCATCAGAGTGAAAGGTGAAAAGGTAAAAGACAAGAAGACCCGGATGATTTCTTACACGCACTTTGGACAGAGCTTCCTATTCGTCATCACCTCAAAACAATTATACCTTGTATTTGTCATCACCTCTATATATATATATATATATATATATATATATATGTAAGAGTCGAGTCAGATTGTATATATCTCGATAAATTCTATAAATTCTAAAGTTAACGACTATATAAACCTTCAATGACTATAAAGTTTGTGAGACTCGACCTAATAACTTCTATAATGCAAATCTAGGACCTGACCAATGGAACTACATCCTTATAAATTACATCTTTTAATTATAAACATCGTTTAAATGAATTTATGTTTAATTAATTACCTATTTTAATTATAGACATCATTTAAATGAATTTTTGTTCTCATAATCTATAGATGTAATGTGTTATGCACCAATTACATAAAATTTAGTTGAATGTCTTTGATAATGTTGAATGATTAAATTAAAAAAAAAATATTTTTTAAAAAATAAAAATTTTAAAAAAATCAAATTAATTTGAGTTAACTTGACTAACTTATGATCTGGGATATGAGATCGGAATAACACCACATAAAACAAAAACAAAAAAATCATGAAGCTTAAAGTCCAATAACCTGAAGTTGAGTGATGAAATTAATAAGAATAAATAAATTTAAAAAATAAACTACATAAAGATCAAAATTGAATCGAACTAATCTTCAAAACTAGTAACCTGGATCATGAAATTGAGACTAATCTTCAAAACTAGTAACCCAAATAATGAAATCGAGATTATCACATAAAAGAAAAACACGAAAAAATCATGAAGAAAAATTCCCCACTAATTTAATTTTTGTATCCAATTTGGTTCTTATTCTTTTTATTGCTATTTTTTTTTATCATTTTCTTGAAATTTGTTTTTAATTTTATCCTTCAGCATTTTATTTTATTTAATTTTTGTATTTAATTTTGGTCTTCATTCTTTTGATTGCTAATTTTTTAATCATTTTCTTAATTTATTTTATTTACAATTTAGTGTCTCATTATTTATAAAAAAGCATTAAAAAACAAAACAAATAACATTCAAAAGAATAAGAACCAAAATTAATAAAACTACATGACATAATTGATTTTTAGGAGGGTTGTTGCGAAATTCAAGGCTAAGAGAGAAAATAAAAAGTAAAAGAAAAAAGACCACAGGAGCTCGGCCGCTACTCTCTTATATACACGTGCCTAACCACCTTGAAGAGGACTACGCGTTGTTTCCAGCGTCGTTGCTAAAGGTGGTGTTTGAATGTTATGAGGAGTCCTACGCACCGCTCAAAGAGCGTGGATCCTTCTCATTCGTTGGTTCGTGCGTGGCAAACACCAACAACTTTTTTGGTTTTTTTAAGTATTTTTAAATTAGTTAAAAGTCTAAATTGCCCCTCACTCATATTGATAATAACTCAAAAGCAATGATGAAAAGATAAAAAAAAAAAAAAAAACTCTTGGAAGTTAGTTTTATTTTAATTCATTTTGATTTTAAGAGCAATGTGGTCATTCCATTATGCATTCAAAGCTTTAAAGGACAAAGAAACCCCTGGATAATAGCTAATTTTTAAAAGGGTATATAAGTTATTTTATTATGCACCCTAAATGCAAAAGGACCAATTTATCCACTATCAATGCGTTAATGATAAATGAATCCCATGAAAAAAGACTAGTTTGCCCCGAATAGCTAGTTAAATTGTTTTAGCTGAGAATGGTAAAATAATCATTTTACTATTCAGATCAATAAACTGCATCTTGATTTATAGTGAAACACTCACATCTTTTAGCTATTATTTTAATCTATTATGAAAGTATTCAAACATACACTTTCATATATATATATAAAAAAAAAAGGCACTCAAAGGAATATGTTTTTTAGCCTAACTATGGCAAGTTGAAAGCATGTAAAATGGATTCCAACCCGGTAATTCATGCGCGGGGCATGCGTGTTAGACAATGATAACACTTGAGATAGAAGTCCATGATGTTCTGAGAAACTTGTTAGCTGTTTCAAACACAGCATGTGATTATCTGACATAAATTAGCTTAGATTGCATATGGGCAGGGTCGGGAAGGGACATTAGCGCGTATGCTCTATCATACTAATTCCTTACGGTTTCAAAACAATTATTTGCAAAATCAAAAAACCAAAAAAAAAAAAAAACTGGTAAATTGCTTGGGAATAGTACAGCTCTATGCTTGATTATTAGCTATAATTAAGTGGGCAAGTTTTGGGGGATTTTCCTGCTAGATATCAAGCAACCATCCATATCACAATTGAAATCGATTTTTTTTTATTTTTTTTTGTAATTTGAATTTCCTCAGAAAGGTGTTAAAACCAATGACACGGTCGCAAACTGCTGGAACATCTACAGCAACAGGCGATCATGGACGGCATTGCTAATCAAAATTACTAGACGCATGTTGTTTTTATAAGATTTTAGATCCAAGCAAAAAGTTCAAACGGGTAATGGTAATTTCCTTTGATTTCCTCCCGCAATTGGATTGACTTGACTTCGGGTTCCCAAGTGCCTAGCTCCCAACAAAACGAATTTCTTTTTTTTTTTTCCCCTGAAATAACACAATTCGATAAAAATCTTGGAAGAATGATATGGGTTTAAAAAATATTTGAAAAACAATATGTTTTTTTTCAAACTAATTAACCTAAACATGGCTAAACAACCGTTATCCTGATCAATAACTTATTTAGCCATGTTTTAAAATATATCTTTTACAAATTAATTAATCTAAATAAAAATTAACTGAAGATCTAATATTCAAGATATAGAATTCAAGATTCAATGACCGAAAAAAAGAAAGGAGATAAGGTGATGTGGTGAGAGAGAGAAATTAGGGGAGAAAAAAAAGAGAGAAAGAAAGAATAGGTTAGTGGGAACACACCGGGACTCTGTTTTTGACATATATGATATCATTATAAAAATCTTGACAAGATAATTTTAACAACATCTTAGAAGACCATCAAATGAATTCATAATTAACCTTAAATTAATCCCGAACAATTAAAATTCATAATCAATTACGAATTTATTTGGTGGTTTTTCAATGTGTTTTTAGAATCATCTCGTCGAAATCTTTCTAAAGTTACCAAGTGTGTCGAAAACAGAATCCCAGTATGTCACCAATAACCCATTATTTCTTTTCTTTTTTTATCTTTCTTCTTTCTCATTCATGTCACATCAACTTATCTCATCTTTTTTTTCTTAGCCTTTGTATCTTGAATCTCATTTCTTAGCAATTAGATTTCTATAAAATAAATTTTGGATTGACTTTTATACCTATTAATTAATTTAAATAAGAAATAATTTTTAAAACAATGTTATTTTCAATAACAATTATTATTGTGAATAACAATTGTTAAGCTATTTTCATAATACTTTCATAACCATTGTTATTTTTTCAGAACTTTTATAAAAAAGTTTCCTAATGATAAAAGAACCCAACAAAACTAGTTAAACGCTGTTCATTTCTACGTGGATTCTCGTGATTTTATTATTGAAGTCTAAACTATAAAGAAATAAATAGTATTTTTTTTTCAAGAAGAAATATATAGCATTAACTACAACCTTAATTACGCAATATATATTATTAAATACACTAACACAAGGTGTTCCTTGGTACTTGTGAGAGAAGGAGATGGCATTGTTTTTCCTTTGTCCAAGCAATGAAAGAGAGGACGTTGATTGAGAAGAAGTTGGCAGCAAAGCATAGATTTACAATAGGTGCATGGTTCTTGACTTGTGTTAATATAAAATAAAACAAAGATGCCATTCATTTGTCAACAGTCAACACCGCCATTTTTAGCTACCAAATTTATAAAATGAAATCCCCCTTCATCGTCGCAATATTCCATGCTTTGATGACTGGCCAATAGATTCATGGGATCGTGGGAGTCATTTTCTCCCCCCTTCTTTTCATTTTCACATGTAATTTCTTCCTCCTGCTAGTTGTTCTTGGCATTAAAATGTCAGACCTCTCTAGTAAAAGCTAACCAAATTCTTTTTATATAATTATTAAAAAATAATATAAATTATATCCTACAACCTCACCTAAAAACTTAAACTATTAAGTTGAGATGGTTCTTTGACATGGTATCAGAGCCTTGATGACCAAGCGGTCACGAGTTCGAATCTCATCATCCCCATTTATTTAATAAAAATTAAGCACAAGGTAATGTAGATCTGTGCAAGTTTCAAACCCAAAAAAGCTTTCACTTAAGGGGGTGTATTAGAGAATAATATAAATCATATATTGTGACCTCTTCTAAAAGTTTAAGCTATTGGGTTGAGATAGTTCTTTAACAACAATTCCTTCAATATTGTTCTCAAGAATTCAATCTAAACAGAAAAAGTACTGTGTAATTGAAATATTATTAATTTCTTATAGTTTTTTTAAAAAAATCTTGGTCCATATATAATCTACTTTTCTTTAAATTGAAATATCAAAGGATTTCATTCCTATCCGCCAAAATTGATATGACAATAGAATGGGTCCAAGTACTAAAATAACAAGTCAAATTTAAAGCACTCATAATAATTCTTCGCACTTTATTAAAAAAAAAATATTTTTACACCGAGATTCTATTACAAGAAGAACTTTCAACTAAATTACGTGTAAGAAGATACGTGTAAATAGTGAATCATAGGTCATCCTAACACACACACACACACACACACACACAGAGTTGTGGAAA
>Ga0307517_10009176_pt1 | contig 14072 bp, 10 predicted proteins | sample 23_EM_MG_FD_194515 | JGI IMG/M metagenome (GOLD analysis project Ga0307517, IMG submission 194515) | Populus trichocarpa ectomycorrhiza microbial communities from riparian zone in the Pacific Northwest, United States - 23_EM | ecosystem: Host-associated > Plants > Roots > Unclassified | place...
GCTTATTCTTTATTCTAACATTATGATATGGATTTTCTTTTATTTATAAGCCTTATTTCTCACTAAGGCTTATAATGGGGTCTGCACTGATAAATCCAGGTTTTCCTTGAGTTTTTTTTCTCGAATAAATATTTCAACACGATACACCCGAGCCCAAATAAATGTGAGTTCATTTGAGCTTAAGGATGGGTATCATGACTTTAAGCTATATTTTGAACTCTGGAACATGATTGATGTGATTGGAGGTGCAAAGTACCATCATTATATGATTTAATTATAACACAAAATAGGAAGAATAAGGATTTGAATTGGTTCTATTTTTTTTTAATTTTATTGGTATCCATCCGCGATGATAGAGCATACGATAAAGCATATAGGATATACAAATAAGAGAGAGCATGACGAAAAATACATAAGAATTCACTGAAAGCGTAAGAATCCATTGAGTTTAGATAGTAATAACATTTGCTTTTTAAAATGTTTTTTTTCTTGAAAATATATTAAAATAGTATATTTTTTAATTTTTTAATATTTCTTTTTTATATTAGCATATCAAAATAATTTAAAATTATAAAAAAAAATTAACTAAAACTAAAAGAACTCAAAAATACTTTTAAAATAAAAAACAAATAATTCATGAAATACGTGAATTTTAAAGCTGGGTGACACGTCTTAATCACGTTCACCAAGCCGCCTTTCCCGATTTCACGCCTCCCAGCACAGCCTATCATTCACTTGATCTTTTCCATCTCATCATGACAAACTCAAACTTAGCTCAATGGCTAGCCCCGCTGGCAATAACGACCATTGACCATTGACTGCTAAAGGTCCAAATTGCTATGCTTGCTTTTGAGTTTTATAATCCTATACAAAATATTTTCCTCTCTCATTAATCGCACACTCACTGACATAATTTTTTTTAATAATAATAATAATTATTATTAATATTATCTTTCGAAAATGGCGGTAACATCTTTACAAGTCATTACGGGCACTTTTCCCGTTCAAATAAGAAAGGAAGGACATAATATCCAGCACACCTGAACGCTTTAAAAAAGCAAAATAATGGCACCGCACAAAGGATCTGCGATGCGCATACACTCGAGCCATTTCATCGACAAAGCCTGCTGAAACTCGGAATTCTCGGAGCCCTGCAATTTGTGTTAGCCCTCTGTGCAATTTGCCAAAAGTCAAAGGAACAGCTGTCATTTAGTCAAGATTCTAGATAATGGCTATGGTTGTGGCATGGTTGACAGTTGACTATTCCATGTCTCCAAGAGACCGAGTCTTCTATGCATATATTTGGAGTCCCTGGCTTCTGGGCCTGGTGGTTGATGCAAGCATGTGTTACAATCTCTGCCAGAGCCATTTAATTAACGATGACAGCAACAAATCTTGGAATGTTCCTGTGAGACCATTTTGATGTTTTTGTTGACCTAATGGCAATGGCATTGCTGGCTCAACCGTAGAAGCAACGCTTATTTTCGAGGAGAAAGAGTTCGCTTGTTTTTTAGGTTTTTTAAAATATTTTTAAACTAATTTTTGATTAAATTGTTGTTTTTTTAAGTGTTTTTAATGATTTTAATAAATTAATATTAAGAATAAAAAATATTATTTTAATATATTTTTAATTAAAAAATACTTTACACCGAAAAGAAAAAGCAAACAAAAAAGACATATTCTTGTACCTGTTGTCGAAAAGACATAACAAATTATTATTGATGAGTAACTTGTTTGGTATTGTGGTAGTGGTTGTTTTAATTTTAAAGTGTTTTTATTTAAAAATATATTAAAATAATATTTTTTTTATTTTTAAAATTTATTTTTAATATCAGTATATTAAGATCTAAAATTATTAAAAAATTAATTTAAAATAAAATAAAATAATCTCAAAAATACTTATGACAATATAAAAATATTTATAAAAATATATTTGGAGGGAGCTTCTTGCGCCATGGCACCCTTCCTGCAAAGTATGGCTTTTATCGTCACCTTTTCATGTATGTTCTGCTATATGTCAGGCTGAAGAATCTCAATGTCTAACATCTTCATATACTGAATCTTTTCGTGATTTTCATGCCTAGGCTTCTTCCCTTGTTTTTATGAATTAATCTTTTCATTATTTTAATGTCACTGACAGTTTTTGTTTCCTTCTGCAGGTTAAGAACATGCCACAAACTTTTTTTATATATATATAACATTTTAAAAACAACAATTTAATGTATTTTTTTATGAAAAAAATAAAAAATATTTTGAAATACAATTTAAAAATAAATAAAAAACAAAACACTCGGTTAAGCATACTGTTTTTTCTTCCAATGAGAGACACACAACACCATATCTAATTTAGATTTAGAGGGTATTTGAGATTATGATATAAAATCCTTTTAAAATAACTTTTTTTCTAGAAAATATATTAAAATATTTTTTTAATTTTTTAATATTAGTACATTAAAAATATTAAAATCTAATAATAAAAATATTAATTTGATTTTAAAAAAATACTTGAGAACAAAAGCAAAAACCGTGACCGGTGACATGCACATGAAATTGGGTATGTTTGGAAGTGTGGTTGTGGTTATTTTTCAAAGTGCTTTTCACTCAGAAAAATATCAAAATAATATATTTTTTTATTTTTTTAAAATAATTTTTGATATCAGCGTATGAAAATGATCTAATAACACCAAAAAAATATTAATTTAAAATAAAAAAATAAAAAAATTCAATTTTTTTTTAAATACTTTTGAAAAAAAAAAAAAGCAGTAATCATGGCATGAGGTGGAGTAGGAGTCACGAGGGGAAATAAAAAAGAAAAGAAAAGAAAACCAACGTAAAATATGGGAAAAAAGAGTGGGTAATTTGCAAAATAACCGCCTAACCACGTGGGATTAGCTAGTGATCAGGTGATTACAAATGGTGGGTACGACGTGTATCCTCGTTGATTACGAGAGAGAGAGAGAGAGAGAGAGATGATGTGGTGCATGAAGCCATGATTGTACCAGTTCAAGGAATTTTTTCAAATTTAAAAACAGGACGAGGGAGGAGGAGTCCGTTATCCTCGTCGGCCGAGCCATGACTGGACACCCGTGACTTGAGCCTCCTCCAATTTTCACTTTTTCTTCGCTTCATCCGATGAACCAAAATGCAGCCCTCTTTTTTAACAGTTTTGTTGACTCATCGATCCACCCTCGATCTCATAAATGTGCAGCTAGCTAGTTTCTATTGATAATTTCTTTTTTCTTTTTCTTTTTTTTAAAAAAACAAAATTATAGTTATTAATGCTGCCTGCAGGCCATGGCCGGAGGGAACCAAAATTCTTAACAGACTTCCCTCCTCCCCCACCCAGCAGGTAAAACAAAAATATGTAGTCTTCCGAGGAGGAGAATATCTGTTGTTTTTGTTTTCACAATGTTTTTGTTTTTTTTATTTTTTAATAGTCATAAATGCTAATTACATGTATATTTTATGATTTGAAAATCTTTTTATAAAAATTAATATTTTAAAATTATTTTAAAATACTAACATATTATTTTAATATATTTCTAAATAAAAAATAATCATTACTACAACACAAAACACATTCTTAGTCTCATTATAACTAAATAGGATCATATTACTTTTCAGAGTTTTTTTTAATAATAAAAAAGTTTTTTGGGATAATTAATGAATGAATCGAAATTAATTCTATTTTTCAAATGATTTTAAGTGTATTTAAATAAATTTAATAACCAATGAAGTGTTGTTCTAGCTGTTAAGACACTGCTATATCCCTGTAAGGGTAAGAATACAAGTTCAATCCTCAGAAAACGCACTTATTGGAAGGGGCAGCCACAAACCCTGAACGAGACTAATCTCACCCTTTAAAAAGGTGTGAGGATACTCGGGTAAGAACAAAAAAAATAAATTTAATAATTTTCTTAATTAAAAAATCAAAAAAGAAATTATATTCCTTTAACTATCACACCAATTACTTAGATTGAAATGATAAATCCCAACATTAATTTATATGAAAATACCTACAAATTTTTTTTTTTTTTTTTGGTTATGCTGTAAGTATTTAAAAAACATTAATAATTTTTATTAGTGAGGACACCAAGACTTAAAAATAAGAAGAAAAAAAAAGCACACCTTATTAACCATAATTTTTAGGGTTAAATAAATCCACGTGGTCAGTAATTGTAGGAGTGGTTTTAATGAATCTTCTTCTTCTTGTGTGACTCTAATATCTGTCTGTCCAAAGAAAGTCTCTCTCAGTTTCCTGGTAAAATAATGTTTTTTTTAAAAAACAAAATTGTAAAATTTATTTTTAATATTAATGTATTAAAATAATTTAAAATTAAAAAAATAATAAAAAAATTAACACTTTTTGACGGCAAAACGAAAACACTCGTAACCTTGAAAGTACCACTCTTCTACAATATAAAAACCCTCTCGCTTTTCTTTCTCTTGATCTTCTCCCTGTTCTCCGTGTCCAACTCGCGTTTCCTTCTTTCTTTCTATATTGCTTTGAACCATTAAAAAGAGGAAGAAAAATCCATCGATCGTCATAGAAATAATCACGCAAAATCATACTTTTTTTTGGGTTTTCTCTCTTCTTGTAAAAGCCTCCTCGTCTTCTTTTCACCCTTTTAGTGGAGATCTCGATTGGCTATTCGATCGCTCAAGAACAGAAGCGGTTTTCTTCTTCTTTTTCCGTTTTCGAAGTCGGAAGTTGAAAAGTTCTTGAGAGGTTTTTTTTTTTATGGTTGGATTTTGAGGAGAATAATGATGTCGACCTTAACAGTTGGGTTTTGAAGTGCTATGGAACTGGTGCTTATAGCCCAACATACCCAGCAACAACAACTACAGAAACAACAACACCACCACCAACAACAAGATGACTGTTTACATTGGTCGCGAGGCTTCCAAGGTTTCTCTCTCTCTTCTTTTCCCTTAAGAGAAAAACTTGTTTGTGCTTTTAATTTTCCCAAGATTTTTGAATCTGATTTTTGATCAAATGGTTTGGTTTTGGTGCGTGTAGTTATGGAAGAGGATTTGTGCAGAGACGACAACAGAGATCAATTTACTTGCAGATAGTTGGAAATACATTCTTACCGGTTTAATTTTTCAGGTGTTAATTCAATTCAATTACTATTGTTACCTTACCTAACTCTCTCGTTCTTCTTCTTCTTCTTCTTCTATGAATCCAATGCTGCAATTCTTTGGTCCAGTTGTTTGTTTGATTCTGAGGACTGTGAAAAAGGGTGAAGGGTCTGGTAAAACGTTGTAGCCGTCGCTTGCCTTGCCCCTCCTTGAGAGAAAACTTGTACTCTTAGCTTAAGCGTATGTTAAGTTCGATAAAGAACAATGCATAGTGTGCTGTTTTGAGTACCTGAATTGCAGCATATTCTGGGGATGAACGCTTAGTCAACTAATATAATGTGATTTTTCTTACTGGGATGAAACGTATGCATTTGTATGGTACCATCAGACTTTTAGGCTGCGTTCTTGTGTTTTTGCACTTCCCCTTGTTGTTTTCTTTTCTTCTGATTATAGTTTGATGCTTATGTCCTAACATCTGTATTATATGTTTCTTGCCCACAGTACATACATGGCTTAGCTGCCCGAGGAGTTCATTATCTACACCGCCCAGGGCCAACGTTGCAGGATGTTGGGTTCTTTCTTCTTCCGGTTGGTGCTTGTTTATTTCGTTTCTCTCCCCTTTCTGGTATGCTTTATTCTGTTGTCTAACTCTGTTTGATAATTCAGGAGTTTGGGCAAGATAAATCCTACATTAGTGAGACGGTGTTCACCTTCGTCTTTCTATCCTTTATCGTGGTAAGATTACGATATAGTTGCCGTTGCACTTTTGCTCCTGTTTGCCTCTTCTTGTTTAATTTTCCCAGCCTCCTTCTCCCTCTCCAGTTTTCCGGGTTGATAAGTTGTTCATAGGTTAATTTCTGCCTCCTCTGACATCAGGATTTCGGAACATTAATATATCCCAATAACATAAAATCAAATGCACATGAAATTCAAATGTGCTATGCTATATCTGGAATCACAGTGTCATCTGGATAGTAACACTGTTTGCTAGAGGTGAAGCTTGAAATAGTTTATTGTTTAATATTGGCAATTGGACTAGCGCTTAACTCCACATAAGCTTAGAATGCTGTAATAGGGTTGTCATTATTGTACTTTTGAAAATTTATTTGCAGTGATTGACGGGGAAGTAGTTCTTAACCCTGAAGTACCTGCCATACACGGTTATATTTATCTTCAGAGTACCTGTCATGCTACACATCTGATGATTCTAAAATCTCCTCGTTCTGATAATCTCCTTCCTTTTCATGCAATGTGGGGTTGTTTCCAACTAAGTTGAATTTAAGTTGAACCAGTTCGCTGCAGCCATATCCTATTCAATGCCCACGCACATGCAGCTTTTATTAGATGGTTGTTGCTTGCTAGGAACCTTGACAAACTTTTTGGTTGTTTACATTATTGGTGAAAAGTGCTTGAGCATAAGCAGTTGTGAAGTTCCCTATTCTTTTGTTTTATTTATTTATTTATTTATATCTTGCATTTTTGCCCTTTTTGTGATGTTCGTTCTTTAGTTTCCAGCTTTTCCCACAGAAACAACACAATATAATTGTAGTGGAAGCTCACAAAAGTTTGAAATTCTGGATAATCGATAAATGGTGGCTAAAGGCCTAAAAAACTATAAAAGTCGTCTGCCATAGTTGATCCGGAGCTAAATAGGAAATCAAAACCAAGGAATTTTTTTTATAGAAATAGATAAAACATATACGGAAAATAAGAAAAGAAAAAATCGCAAAGCTAAATTTTAAAGACAGGAGTAATCTGGACCTGATATGTGGGTCAGATTGCTAAAACGCCTAGAAGTGGACCTTCAAGTGGATTTTGACCTTTAACAAGTTTTGCACTCTTTTATACTTAATTGGGAATTTGTTCCATTGCAGTGGACTTTCCATCCTTTCATCTTCAAGAGCAAAAAGATCTACACAGTTTTGATTTGGTGCAGGGTTCTAGCATTTCTAGTTGTAAGTGCCAATCTCTCTCTCTATGTTTCTTTTCCTTGTGTTGAGCAGCTTGCATGCCCTGAAATGATGTACAACAGAATCATGCTGGGACAATTAGTGAGATAGATTTAGAAACTTGTAAGCTAGCACAAAAAGCACACACCAAAGTTACTGTAACGACTTTGGTCTGTATCTCTTTGGGAGTACGCAATTTCTCAATGCTTTCTGACACTTTATCTGACTTATTTTTCTTCACTAGGCTTCTCAATTTCTGCGGATCATCACGTTCTATTCCACCCAGCTTCCAGGTCCAAATTATCATTGTCGTGAGGTAGAATGTCTAATATGTCTATTTCCTATATCTATTTTTTGATAAAAAAACAGCTATGGTTGGTTTTTGCAATACAAACAAATGGTCTATCTAGTTTGAGCCTTTCCTTTTCATTTATTTTAATTAAAAACTGGTACTTAAAAATTTACGTATATAATTTGGCTTGCTTTTCTACACTGCAGGGATCAAAACTTGCCAGGTTGCCACATCCAGAGAGTGTATTTGAAGTACTCTTAATTAATTGTCCGTAACTGTTGCTTTAACTTGATCCTTTGTTCGTTATTTTCCATGGATTTTTGAGCTAATTTTGTTTCTTAACAATGCAGTTCCTCGGGGCATGACACATGGTTGTGGTGATTTGATTTTTTCATCGCACATGATATTTACTCTAGTCTTTGTCCTCACATATCAGAAGTATGGCACAAAAAGGTAAAATATGGCTTGTAAAAATGTTGTTTTTCCTCCCAGAAGGAAAAACAAGAGATTTTTCTAGTTGGTTCCATTTGATCCTTTCAATTGATTGATATTGAAATTTGGTCCTGACAATAGGGAATGAATTTGTGGTTTCTGGTTAAGATTAGTGATATCAATATGGTTGGAGAATGGTGTAATAAGTGGTCTGGTTTCCTTATGTTTGAGTCTGCACCCGCTCCCTATTGTTCACAGTCTACACAATTTTACTGAACTAAATGCCATTACTAGTTTAACTAATTTCAAATTGTTGTGATGTCTTTTTGTAGGTGTATAAAGCAGTTAGGTTGGCTGATTGCTGTAGTTCAGAGCTTTTTAATTATAGCATCACGCAAGCATTATACTGTTGATGTTACTGTAGCGTGGTATGTATCATCTATTCGATTGTTCGATTGTGCAGTCATTATTTCTATTAAAAAAAAGAAAGTTCTGTCGTTCTGATTTTTATTTTGGCTCTGCAATTGTTGCATTCCAGGTATACTGTTAATTTAGTGGTATTCTTCCTGGACAAGAAATTACCAGGTAAGGGTGTCCTGCAATCTTTTGTTCTGATTTTTCTGTACACCTTTTCCTCCGGCAGAACCACGAGCTCAATGAGGGATCATACTGACTTTAAGTTGTTGAATGCAGAACTACCTGATCGGACTGGTGGTGCTTCTTTCTTGTTGCCATTGAGTACCAAAGACAAGGATAGCAAGCCTAAAGAAGAGAACCACAAGCTCTTGAATGGGAACTCAGTGGACCCTGCAGATTGGGTATAGTCAATATTGATTCTATAAATTCTCCTTTTCTTCCTCATGAAATGGCTTTGCACGGATGTGATATGGATTGTTATTTATACTGATGTCTATTATCTTTTCCAGAGGCAGAGAACCCAAGTCAATGGCAAGATTCTGGATGATGCCAATTTAGTCCATGCTGATGCTACTGCAATGAATGGTGCATAGATGATGGAGGCTGCTATCTCTTCCGTAACTGCTTGCAGGAACTGAAGTTCACATCATTCTGACCTTGGATAGAAGGATTTAGTAGCTGCTGCGGTCAGCTTCTATTCCCAAGACTGCTAGTACATTTGATTTGTATTCTAGAGAAAATGAAATATGGGGTTGTGCATTGCTACAATATGCAGTCTTGTTCCTTTGTCATGAATCATGATTGAAACAGTCCCCCACTAGCATCAGTATGTAGCACGGTTTCTCAATGGTTCGTATTTCCTCCATGTTCTTTCTTGAAGATCTTGCCGCATCTTGTGTTGCTCTTGAAACTCTCCTGCTCTATGCTTATTTATGTTTTGGTGAATATAATTATTTGCAAAGCCGAAGGCTTCTCAGTTAGAATCTGGGGATGATCTCAAGCTCTAAGAATAGATTGATGATAATTAGCGGTGAGATGTGGGTTTTTGCAGCCTTAGTCCTTTGTTGGCTGTGTTGATGGCCATAGCATTTAGAAAATCCTTAACCAGCGAATCAATGGCGGAAGATCCACCATGTGAAGAAACACATGATGATTCTTTTGTTTATTTTTAATTGAATGTTGCATGTGATGTTTGATTCGGGGAAAATGCTCTGTTTCTCCATGCCAGAGCACACCCTCCATGTCGTTATGCATCTTAATACAGCTAAGATCACAGTTATGAGTTATGACTGGCCATGGTTTCCATTTTAAATGGAAACACAGCACCTTACATCACATGTTTCTTTATTATCAGGACTCAGGGCATGCCAGACCTTTATCCCTGGTAGTTTGTACTAGACAATAGAATCTTCCATGCTCAAACCAGTGACCTGTTCCTTACAATCGCATGCCATGATCAACATGCTCAGATAAAAAACAGGGATACGAATCTCAGTTGATTTCTTTCTTTCAGGAATCATGGGATCATGGTTCTGTAGTTAGGATTCCCTTTAACAGAATGTATTTTGATTGAAAAAAACTTCAAAATTGATATTTCCCCCCCCAACTGAACGATTGATATTTGTCTTTTTTAAAAAAAAAAACAAAAAAACAAAACCACCTACATTGATGCTATACCCTCCTGGAAAAAGCCTGGCGCATCATATACTTAAATGGTTCTGCAGCCACCTCCAATGCAGATGTGGAAAGTCTTTGATGGATTTTCCTGGGGATTAAATTAAATTCATTATAAATAAAAGTATATAGCCGGAAAAGATTAAAAACAAACTCTAGGGTTTAAATGCTATGAAATAATCTGGAATTTTAGATCATTATATATTTGTTAGTGTTCGGTATTGTTGTCAAATTTTAACCTCGTAAAAAATAAGTCATTTAGAATTTTATGGAAAAATTTCAATATAATTCAATAATAAAATTAAAATTTATACTTGTTAGTATATATGCATTAGAAAAAATAAAGCCCAAAACTTAATTAAACTTGGTCAAGTTTGCACATATCATATTAATTAAAACCTGATAATTTCTTATTGAATTTTGAAAGTTTAACTTGGTTTAAATATCCTGAATAAATCCATTAAGTGCTTCTTTAATCTTCTTGCTTTTTAACCCTGTAATTGACCCAATCAATACTTCTAATGGATCTTTTGATGTTGTAAGCTGCTCTTGGTTGCAACTTAGATCTTCTATAGATTGAAAATCTTTCTTTGCGTATATGAACTCAAACTCCCAGTAACTAAAGGCTACCTTATAAATCTCTCTTTGTTTAGATGGATAAAAAAATGGGTTAAAAATCATCTATGAGACAGAGATAAAAATTTTCTATAGAACAAAACACATTTCTATAATATTTGTCTTTGTTTTTTTTGTGTGCATAATAGTACCTAAAAGCTACCTTATAAATGTAAAAGGAGCTACAACAATAATAAACATATGCCAATTTTTATGTTCTTTAATACAATTATATTCTTAAAAGGTGTTTTTAAGAATATAAAAATATGTGCATGCATGTGATAATACATATTAAAAAATATAAAAAAATAAAATTACAAAATATTTAAAGGGACATTTGACGAAAAAAAAAACTTTCATCCATGTCCCTACTTGTCTCCATCTTTATTCCTTTTGTCTTTTTTATTTAAAGGAACAAAAAATCGGTTAAAAATAATCTCTAAGACAGAGATAAAAACCTCTATATCTCTATAACAATGTTTTAATGTGAACTATATGATTACGTGGTCACGTAATCTACACGTAAGAAAGACAAATCCTAAAAAATCAAAAATTCAAGTTGATAGAAATATGACACAAAGATTACTAGAACTAAAACACCAACATTATTGGAATAAACTCACACCTAATAAATATCAATTCATGAATGAAAATTATAAAAAAGAACGCAACAAAATCAATTATACTATGATAATTTTCAATTGCTCTTTGTTTAAACAATGAGAAAAACGTGTTAGTTAAAGCAAAATACCAGTTTTATTCAATAATCCACGGCTGCCAACTAAAAAAACCTAAGTATAAGCTAAATAAACCTATTTATATTAGGAAAAAAACATTCTAAATAATTATGAAAAAATAATAATTTTTTTATAAATGAAATAGAAAAAAATTCCTAAATTAACTAGGAAACTAATTTACAATTCCTACACAATAGGTTCTGGACCTTAAAGCCCAAAACCTAAATTTTCCCGATGTTTGATTGATATGAAAATTTAACCTAATATAAACCAATATTTTTGGAAACATTTAGTAAAATTTCAGTTTGATCTAACAATTGGATAAAAAATTATACTTATTAGTATAAAACTGTATATTAGAAACAAATCAACCTAGAACCATGTAGTTAGAATAAATAAAAAAAATTTATAAGAAAAAGATTTTAAAACACTAAAAAATCATTTCGACACTTAAAAATTATAATTCTGCACATTAAAGATTTTGTAAAACTAAAAAAAAAACTTTTAAAAATAAACTAATGAATATTCTTGTACTATAAGAAAAATAATCCTTCCCGGGTAGGAATTTCACGAGTAAAAAACAATAAATAACAAAATCCAAGGTGTTTTTGGTGACACTTGACGGCAAATAAGCGAGATCCCATGCTCGCTCATCTAATATGGAGGCAGGATAGGTACGGATTCCCCCCCCCCCCCCCATTGTCTATATGCCCAAAAGGTGATGCTGGCGCAAATCAAGCTCTAGATGGTTGGTCAACAAAGAGGGAGAGTGACCAATTATCAACGTACGTAGCTACTAGAATATGATAAGATCTGAGTGATGCATCATCATCATCATCGCTGAGGCATGTCCATGGAAGAGCCACTTTCTCCCCCTACATGCTCTCTCTTTTCCCTGGAAAAAGGAGGTGGGAGGGGGTCCTCTTGACCCCTGAATGGGCGATACAAATAATAACTCCTCCATCTGTCGACAGACAAAAGGATTGCTTTTCTCCATTCTTCTGTTTTTGTTATCCTTTTTGAATGATGATCAAAGGCATGCTTGTGATCCAGCAGAGAATGCAAGCGCAAGGGGAGAACAAGGCCCCAGTTCATAGAACTTTTAAGGTTGTGTGCTTCTAATCTGGTGTATTTAACAGTTTTTTTGCCTACAACCGAAATAGGCAACGAGGAAGCACATCATATGCTTGTTTCAGGTCCTGTAATGGATTGTTCTGTCTTCACCCTCGAATAGCAGACATCGTCTTCATTTTGAAATCTGTTCCGGCTGGTTGTAATACAACCGGGAAAAAAAGAGAGAGTTTAATCTTCCTAGGCTTGACGTCTGGTGATGGAAACCATTTTGCAAGAATCTTTATAGCTCAAAACAAGAGGCCCATCCTCCAACATGGAAGAAAATAGGGAAAAGGCACGAGGAATGATATGAACTTGGTCATTGATTTGAAATGGCAATTGCAGGCTTTTGCTGATCTGCAAAGCCATGCAATGGAAGGTTTTGCAAGAGTGTTTTGTAGTTGTTGATCATTCAGCATATTATCAGCTGAACAATTTATTAGGAATGTATCGGTTACATGCAGACAACTCCCCTAAAATTTAATTAGAAAGATATCTAAATGTTTTTGTTTTTGGATTATGCTTTTTAAAGTTTTTTTTCATTAAAAAAACATAAAATTAATGTTTTTTTTTAATGTTTTTAGATGATTTTTGTATATTAATGTTAAAAATAAAAAATATAAAAAAATTATTTTAATATATTTTTAAAATATTTTTAAAAATATCATTATATTTAGTGTATATTTTGCCTTTGCAGCAGCCAATACGGCGATGGAACATAAAACCATAAGCTCCTAAACAGCAGGGGGAGCCCAAGGCTCACCGATTGCCTATTGAAGAATGAGCCAGCAACTCAAATGCAATGACTCGGTTAAAGGAACCCATAAGAACCGTGTTTTTTATAATTTTTTTTTTATATTTTTAAATTGTTTTAATATATTAATATCAAAAATAACTTTTAAAAATAAAAAATATTAATTTAATATATTTTTAAATAAAAAACATTTTAAATTATAATTACTACTACATTTCTAAACATCCTCCCATATGACCACGCAAAATAAAGTCATGCTACGTCTAATGTATACTTAGAGCGTGTTTGGCAGTGTGATTGCGGGTGCTTTTTAAATAATTTTTCGTGCCAAAATGCATGCCAATGATGTTTTTTCATTTTTTAAAAATCATTTTTGACATCAGCACATCAAAGCGATCCAAAACGTACAAACCATATTAAATTTTAGTAAAAAAAAAAATTTAAATTTTTTAAAAACACAGCCATAGCCGCAACCGCGTTCCCAAACATTCTCAATTTAAAAAAGGCAACTACCTTTTCTCCATTGATTAAGATTTTCCTTGGATATGCATCATCCTTTTGTGGTAATCAATCAAATTGTAACGTTAAGAGAAATACTCTTTTTTTTTTTTTGTATGCACATGATCTTGTAGTGATCACATGAACACCATGACTTTTTTTATTATTTATTTTTATTTTTACCATCAAATATGAGCCTTTACCTCACTCATTAAATTAAAATTCTGAAATCTTAGATTCGAACTCTATGGTTAATAATATAATAATCACTGGAAGCTTACATAATCGTTAACTTCAGAGTTCATGAGATTAGTCGAGATGCGTGTAAACTGGTCTGGACACCCACTAAGATTAGAATTAACTTAATCTCAATATTAATTATAAAACTAACAAGTTTGTCAACCCAACAAAACTTAAACAAATGCAACTAGGCCACTCATTCCCATACATTCGCCTCTATTCATTTATCATTAAAATAAAATATTAAAAAGAAATAAAATATAGTTTTT
>Ga0307517_10009177_pt1 | contig 14068 bp, 10 predicted proteins | sample 23_EM_MG_FD_194515 | JGI IMG/M metagenome (GOLD analysis project Ga0307517, IMG submission 194515) | Populus trichocarpa ectomycorrhiza microbial communities from riparian zone in the Pacific Northwest, United States - 23_EM | ecosystem: Host-associated > Plants > Roots > Unclassified | place...
GTCGTTTAGTACCATATATATATATATATAGCCAACAAAGCAATTTTTGTAGCACTTTTAATCGCAACAATCTTTCTTATAACAGGCATGCATGTAATAATGAAGGACATACTGCGTACTCCATCATCTAAGATGATCTACATCTTCACGATCATTCTCCAATAATAGACGCATGTTTCATAGGTGTCAATTAATATTGCGATCAGTTGCGTCATATTGCTAAGAGGTGTCCCCAAATGCATGTCTCTCTGCACTCAAAATACAGTTGCAAACCACACTTATTCTGGTCCTTCTTCTTCTAAAGGTTGGCTCTGCTGCATCTTATCGTATTACACGCGATCTTAGCAATCTCTCTCTCTTCACATGCACATTCAAGTTTAATAAAACTCAATTCTCCATCTTCCTCTTTCTTTCTTTCTAATGTTCTTCGTGTATTTATACTATGCAACAAAATCTCGTATATGTGGCAATTTTTTGCAAGACTAAACAAACACCGGCCTGTTGAATTTTTTTTCCTTCTCATTTTCATGTGAAGGATCTCAAAACAAGGGAAATATTATCTTGTGGTCGGAATAAAGATGACATTGGCTAATTAAAAGTTTCAAAGTGCTTCCCTCATACTCTCCAGTGACATTAATTAGCACGAGTATTCCTTTATCTACTTGGGTACAATTATTTAGGTCACTCTTCCCTTCATATCTTGCAACCTGATAAACCACCAAGAAGGTCACTACGTGCTCCTATCAAGAATCCACGTTTTATGACATGAATCATGCAAGAGACGTGCCTCATGCAGGAGAAGGACGTGCCATAAGCAGAGGAGAATGTGCCACATACAGGGGATGTGGAGAAAACACTAGTTGCTAGAGGATTTGCTGGCATCATTCCATTGGAAGGCTGTTAGCTATTATTTCATTAACTGTAGCCATTTGAATTCCTTGTTTTAAGTAGTTGAGGTCGTAAGTTCAGGAGAAGTTGTTTCTTCTTTATGTATTTTAACCTTTTCATTATGCAGTAAAGGGGATATATTTTCAGAGTATCAATTATTGTGGTTCATCCTCACCCTGAGAGGAACTTTATCTATTTAGCAATTGTAATAGCTTTGACTGGGACCTATCACAACCATTCTCTTCATTTCTATTTTCTCAGCTAATATTAAAAGTCTGTTTGATATTGTGGTTATGATTTAAAAAAAATAGTTTAATAAAAAATATTTTTTGTGAGGTTTGTTTTTAATTTTGATATGTTTGGTTAAAACTATGATTGAAATTATGGTTGAAAAAAAGCAGTTTGCTGTGTTTGGTTAATATGTTTTTTGTATGAGGTTTGATTGTAAAATTACTTAAAAAGACATTATAATTATATACATACATCTATACATACATCTATATATACACACCTCTATACATACATAGACGTGTGTGTGTGTGTGTGTATATATATATATAATGGCAAAACATTGTTGTTTTATAATTATAATTACACAACAAAATGAATAATCCTTGTACATTAATAAAAGTTTTTTATTGTCCCATCAAACTATTTGCAATTCCATCTCGTACAAAATCCATACGTGAAGGCCTATGTGATCCTCGAATATTTGAGTGAGGTACAATACCAAGTAAAAAGTCATCTGGAATGAAATTGGGATTACGATCATACTTGAAAAAAACCTCATCATCTTGCGATCTCCTTCTAATATAGTTATGTAGTGCCATTGATGCAACTACAATCTCAACTTGCGTTTTATATGGATAAGCAGACATGTTTTGCAAAATTCTCCACCTTTGTTTCCATACCCTAAAAGAACGTTCGATCACGTTACGTAGTGATGAGTGTGCACGATTAAACACTTCTTCACAACCACTTGGTTGTCCACGACGCCTAAATTCTTGTAAGTGATACCTCTCACTTTTATAAGGACCCAAATACCCATACTCATTGGGATATCCAGCATCAACCAAATAGTATTTCCCTGCAAATAATCACAACATGCTAATTTATTACAAAACTAAAAAAAAAATTATATACCTTCATCTACCAAGTTTGCAATTTATTTCAAATCACAACCTTATGGTGGTTTTGGAAATTTTATACTACTATTGTCAATAGCTTCAAGAAAAATACGTGTATCGTGTGCATTGTCTTCCCTTCCTGCCCACACAAATATGAATTGCATGTCAAAACTACAAGCGACCATGACATTTTGTGTTGGTACACCTTTTCTCTCAATAAATAGAATTTGATTATCAGCTGATATGTAGGCACAAACATGTGTACCATCAATTATACTGACACAATTCTACAAGCAAAAAAAAAAAGTAATCATAAACTTTAATAAAATATTTCATATTAAAAAGAAATTCGTCTTACCTTGAAATGTGGCATATATCTTGGATTCATTGCAATTTCTCTTGGTGTGCTCATAAATTGTGGATCTACTGGTTTTATGACTTCTACAGCAAACAAACATAATGATTTCAGGACTTCTTTGGAACCTGAAATCTCTCCTGCACTTCCCTATTTGACGCCCCTACTGTTATTGTATATAGAAACATTGTCACCTTTTCAATAACGCTCATTCTTCGTGAAGGTTTTAAGCCATGATGCATTTCTAAATCATTGCACAAACTCAACAAAGTGGTTGTTTTCATCCTAAACATGTTAACACATCGTTTCCAATGACCTCTTAAAACCTCATTCAACCAACGCATCTCTGTGTTGTATGAAACCATACATGGTTCTTTATGCATATAATTAATATAATACATATTTATAGCTCAAACCGTACATATCATTAATTTATTCATATCAAACTGCCTCCTTAAAATAAATTCATCATCATCATCACTTTCATCGTCACCATCACCATCATCTTCATCATCATTACTGTTGTTGTCGTTGTCGTCGTCGTTTCCATCACTGTCATCACCAACTTTAGCAACTGTGGCACCACTACCTTCACTATTATGATAATTAATGTGGTCTACAATGTGGTTCATTACATTATCATAAGCGTCATCAAAATCTTCGTTAAATATGACATTAAATCATGGATCATTCATATCTTCAATTACATGTAAATAAAAAAAATTGGTATGTTGTTAAAAAAATACTACAAATAATTACATATCATTAAGTTAAAAAAAATTGAAATCAAAGAATTGGTGAGAAATCATTTATTACATACCTGTAAAGCCAAAAAAGAAGGTGTTCCACTTGCTTGTATGAAATGCAATTGAGAGGTTTGTTCTAAAGGAAATTATGTCATTTTGCAAAACATTAAACACACATCCCTCCTTATATAGAAAAATTGAAATGATGTCTACGTCTCTTTTGAAATATTGTGCTTTTAAAATAATTGTGTTATGACATGTTTGAGTTGTAATAAGTACATATACATGTTCTTTTGCAGGCAACATTTTCAAACTTTCACGTAATTCCAACAAAGCTATTGTCCTCTCCCAATTATTCAAGATGCTTTGGCCCCATTGTTTGGTTTCCATTATTCTTTATTTTTTGTCCTTATATGTTTTTAATTTTTGCACTCTGAAACCATCACATGCATCATTTTCATTTGCAACTTTTATCTTTAACTGTTGTACCATTTATTTTCTGCTATCGTAAATAGTTATACTGACAATTAATATTACCCGTTTACATTGACTTAAATTCAGCAGATAATCTCTGGAATATTAATTTGAAAAAAAATACGTGCAAATCAACAGTCTAATAACCAACGTGAAAAATCCATAAACACACCGACTAATCTCTGAAAAATTAATTCAAAAAAATACACGCACCTCAATAGTCCGATAACCAACGTAAAAAGTCCATAAATACACCGACTAATCTTCAAAATATTAATTCAAAAAAAAAATACATGCACCTCAACAGTCCGATAACCAACATAAAAAGTTGATAAATACACCTACCAATCTCTGAAATATTAATTTAAAAACCAAACATACCCGCAACACAACAGTCCGCTATCTCACGTGAAAGTTGTCCATAAATACAACAACAGTAAAAAACTAACCGCAATGGATATGCCCATATCTCTCAACACAAAATATGGAGTAATACAATTACTCGAACGAACTTCTGCAACTGCAAACTACTATTTTCAAAACTATCATCATATTATTCTGCAAAAATAAAATAAACATATAGAAATAAATTATCAATCATGTCAAATCACTTCACACAGTACATTGAGCTAGCACTCGACTTTAGTTAATTGATTAACATTTAAGAAAATGAAATCATACCATGTCAGCTAAGCACGTTTACTTCGTGCATACATTCGCTGCAACCATTTCAACTTCTGTTCAAGATCACCCATACTGGACCACATTTCTCTTTTCCTTCTTAAACTAAGATACTCCGAAGCAAAGTCGTGAAAATCATCATCAATTGAAACTCCAGGAATTGAGTAGAGCTCATCCATCACCTCGGGAATACTACAACCTTGTCGATCTATATTCAAAGAAGTTGAATCACTTTTAGTCGACATACTTTCAAGTAGTTAATCCCACCTTGACAGTAGTTGAACACCAATTCCAGACGTTTTTTTCTTTCTACCTCGAACATCAAAAGGATCTCGTTCTTTTCTTTTGCCACTGCTCTTTGTGTTGCTTGCTGCTTGACATATTCACCCTACAATCCATTCGAGACATGTCAGTGTCCAAATTTGAAATCCCATATTCTGAATCACTGCTTCCTTCTTCGAAATCAGCACCATCAATGTTGACTTTGCTTGTGCCAGGATTGACATCATTCCCACCAAGTACTCCTGACGAAGGAGCCCATGCAAACTCTCCAGTTGTGATAATGTTAGAATACATTTTGACAAATTTAATCTTTAAAGACAGTTCAATACCGTTATGTCTGAATTTTTTGGCTTCTCTAATTTCCTACATATAATAAGTACAAGTAAGTAATGTAGGATCATGCATTGAACATTTTTTTTTTTAAATTTGACAACAAGAAATGAAATTGTTAGGATGATGAGGAATTAACCTGAATTTTTGCTTTGCACCACTCATCGCTAACTGAAATTGTTCCTAATTCACTACTCCAGTCGACACCAGTTTCAGAAACCAGCTTTGTCCATATCCTTCAATTTTTTTTGCATCCATCCTATTTGTTTTTCAATTGTGTTTTCGTGAATGCATTGCCAGTTTATTCTTTGAATGATGTTATAAGAAATTTCCTCCCTGTTTTATCAAAATGAGTATTAGGTCTCATTCCCATATCATTGGCCTTAATGCATAGATCACAAAATATATACAACATTTCCTTTGTCCAAGCAGTCTTATCCAAAGATTCAAGACCTTCCATGGTATCTTTTAAAACATTTAACCAAAGAAAACAATCAATAATATCAACTACTTGAAAGGACAAATATAACCGTGGATTTAACCACACATTCTTAGGGTAAACCCGAATTCTATATCAAACGAAAAAAGACAGAGATATACTTGAAATCAAACAATCATACTGTTTTTTCTACAATTGCTAGAGATTGTGGATGAAACATTTAAAAATATATTATTTTTTTTTAAATCCAAAGTTCTGCACCAACAATATGATAAGACCAAGATTCAAATGAAGTTCTCTAGAAACTGAAGTGCACGTCTTTAACAAAATACGGATGATTATACTATAACTTCAAAAACAGAAACTTAATAAAAAATGAGTACAAAATTGAAATGAGGAGATAAAGATTCAAACATCACACATACACACACTAAAGCACAGTTCTTTCAAGAAATCGAGATCACCACCAGGAAAAACTAAACATAAAAAGACAGAAGAAATTACCAGAAATCTTGAAATCCGCCAACATTACCAAGAAATTAGATCAACAAAGTCTAAGGAAAACACAGGAAGTTTGAATGGTAGATTAAAATAAAAAAGAGCCCCATAGGAGTTAAAAAGTCAAAAATTGATCCATAAATCGGATAAAATCTCCAAATCAATGCTCAAAACCCAAAATGGCAACTAAGTCATTTCCTCAAAAGACAATTTCCATTAAAAAATCAAGATTTCAAAAACAAGTTACCATTTTTTAAGCTCATGAACCAGTCAAAACAAAACCAAAACAGAAAAAAAGAAACACGAAGAATTAAATAAAGAAACTAAAGAACATGACTTATTGTTATAAAAACATATTCAACGCAGAACAACATATACTTACGCACAGTAAACAGATTTCATCAACAACACAAAAATTAAAAATTTAGAGCTAAATAAAAAAAAAACAATTGAAGATAGAGATCAGGCTCACTTACGGGTCTCTCTCTCGTGTGACTTTTCCTAGCACGAATGTGCTTTGTTTTTCTGTAAACCGAACCAATGAAGACCTCTCGGCATAAATTATTTCGGGGAAGGTGACAAATCTTTGTTTGAAAGAAGAAGGACAAAGGGGAACAAGGATGAACACTGTCTCTTGCGTCAATCTTCATCAATCTTCGTCCAGATCAAATCTTTGTTTGAAAGAAGAAGGACAACGGGGAACAAGGATGAACACTGTCTCTTGCGTCAATCTTCATCAATCTTCGTCCAGATCAAGGGAACAGAGGGGAAGGGAACAAAGGAGACGACCTCGGGTTGGGAAAGTTTTGCAATGTTAATTAGCAGTGTCGGTGAGAGAAAGAAGAAACACGGACATAAAAAAGCAATTGTAAATTGCTTTTCACAAACCGATGTTAGTCCTCAGTTTTTGAGTGGGACCCACGTGAAATAAAAGTGTGGTTAAAGTTAACCAAACACTTCAATCTCGTATTTGCTTCCAACCGCAGCCGCAGCCGCAACGTCAAACACCCACTAAGTCCTTTTCATGTGAGTCTTGCTTATACAATAAAAGTTATCAACTTCCGTTTGGTACTTCTAACACTTGTAAGTTGTTTAGCATGTTTGGGAACGCGGTGCAAACCACATTCCCTCAAAATTCATTTTTTTTTCATAAATTGTATTTTTTTTATGTTTTCAAATTGTTTTGATGTACTGATATCAAAAATAATTTTTAAAAAATAAAAAAATATTATTTTAATATATTTCTAAGTGAAAAACACTTTAAACTGTCACTGCTATCACAATCTCAAACAGGCTCTTATCCATTTGATCTAGCATATAGTGATGACCCTATCAACTTCAATCGATGGTTTTTGCTACTATGTTATTTTTATCAATTATTTTAATAAAAAAATAGCTTTATCCAATATAAAACAAGTATGATATCTACATTATCTTTCCTAATTCAAGGCAATTGTTGAAATTTACTTCTCAATAAAAAATTTTATAGTTTACTTTGATGGTGGTGGTGAGCATTAATATTACTTATATTATCACATTAACTAAAAAACTTTATTTTTTATATTTTATATTACTTATATTATCACACTACCTAATAAATATCAATAAAATGATGTTGTTGAACGTAAACATCGTTATATTATTGACATTAGGCTCCCCTTACTTCACCAAGCCTTCAATATTCTAGTCTTTTACTTTTAAAATAGCAGTGCAAGTAAATAAATGTTTTTAACACCATTTTTAGATATAAAATCTACTTTTAAAGAACTATATAATCAATTGTCTAACTATAAAAAGTCACACATTTTTTGTTGTGTATGTTACCCTTGGCTTCAACCTTACACTCAAAACAAACTTCAAGCTAGATCTCGTCCTTGTGTTTTTATTGGTTATTCTAATTCTCAAAGTGTTTATATTTGTTTCGACAAAACAATAAATAATTTTTTTTTATTTAACTCTCATTTTCCTTCTCTAGCATTAAAAAGTCATGCACTTTTGGCTGTATATGTTACCCTTGATTTCAACCTTACACTCATAACAAACTTCAAGCTAGATCTTGTCTTTATGTTTTTATTAGTTATCCTAATTCAAAGTGCTTATATTTGTTTTGACAAAACAATAAATAAATTTTTTTTATTTAACTCTCATTTTCCTTCTCTAGCATTAAAAAGTCATGCACTTTTGGCTGTATATGTTACCCTTGATTTCAACCTTACACTCATAACAAACTTCAAGCTAGATCTTGTGTTTATGTTTTTATTAGTTATCCTAATTCAAAGTGCTTATATTTGTTTTGACAAAACAATAAATAAATTTGTTATCTAACTCTCATTTTCATTCTCTAACACTAACCCACCACATAGTTTGTCTATGCCTTATTGGTTGGCTGATATTGATTCTAAACTAGGTACTTATCATATCCTTTAATTTCTAGAACCTTTTCTAGTCATGTTTGCTCTACCAGCATCTACTTCAATAATGGAAACTTTCACTTTTATGATCTGATCATGTCATATTGTCTCTTCCTCTCACAACTATATATCAACCCAAACATAATTGCACATTTCCTCATCATTTTCTAGCTATCATTCAATTTGTTTGATAATCATCTCTCTCCAACTAACACAACACTTGTTCAAGAAAAACCATCTCACATCCATTCAATGACTATAAGGTCACAAAATAACATCTTCAAAAAGCGCATCGTTAATGTCACCAAACACCATCTATAAAACCAACATTTGACACCATTGCCCTCAAATATTTATAATGGTAGGCCACCATGCATGCTAGTGAGTTCAATGTATTGCTTTGTAATAACACCTAGGATTTTATTCCTTTTTAACCATAATATAATGTAATTGGCTTTAAATGGGTATTTCAAATCAAACACCACTCAAATAGTTCAATTGAGCATCTTAAGGCTTGATATATTGCTAAGGGATTCCACTAATGACGTGGATTGGATTATACAAAAACATTCAGTCCTATCATTAAGTTTACTTTCATTCGAATTAAACTTGCCATTTCTTTATCACATAAGTGGCCTATTTATCAACTTGATGTGAATGATGCATTTCTTCAAGGCAGTCTTTATTAAGAGATTTGTGTAAAAGAATCTCAAGGTTTTATTGATCTAGAGCAGTCTAATCATGTTTTTCATTTAATAAAAGCACTTTATAGATTGAAGCAAGCTCCCTAAGCTTGTTATCAAAGTTCATAATTTTTTTCTTTTTTATGGCTTTATCAACTCTCAAGCAGATGCTTCCTTATATTATTTATAAGAATGGTGGTGTCTTATCCTACCTTCTTGTTTACATCGATGATCTTTTTTTCACCACAATCACTATGGCTTCTGTCAAATGCATATTTTGCTATTTCAAACTAACTATCTTTCATGGTTTATAACTTATAAAATCTCAACTTCCTTCTCACTACCTATACTGATGTAGACTATAATGGAGATAAGGATAATTTTACCTTATCGTTGGCTCATATGATCAATCTTGGTTCCAATTTAATATCTTGGAGTACTTGAAAGCAACACATAGTCTTTTACTAAAACATTGTTTCTTAGTCTTTTACTAAAACAACACATAGAGTAATTACTGCCACCACTACTAAGCTTGTTTAGCTTCAATCTTTACTAAGTGAACTTGGTTTCTCAAGTACTAAGTCATCTATCATTTATTGTGATAATCTTGGTGCCATGTATTTTTATACCAATCCTATATTTCACTCAAGAATGAAACACTTAGTGCTTGATTACCATTTTGTTCATGAGAAGGTTAATCAAGGTTGATTTCAAATCAATCATATTTCAACCAAAAATGAACTTAGTGATGCATTAAAAAGCCTCCCTCTCGATAACTTCTAGGCTTTCTATAGATCAAGATCGGTGTTTTCGATGGAAGCACCATCTTACAAGGGCATGTTAAAGATATCTCCTTAACCAAAAATCATAAATACAATCACATCACAAATATCTCTTCAACTAGCAATCATCTTATTATGTTCAAGGATGATGTTTGATTCAATTTTTCATGTAATATAGGAGATATAAAATCTTGATTTAATTATCAATCAATGCTTTTCTTAATTGATAATTAATAGGTAGTATAATATTAATATTGTAATAAATATATTTCATACTAAATGAAGGTATATAGATATATAGTTAAACATAAAATAGAGCATGCAATTAGCATATAACTAGGCTTAAGAAGTTGCACATATCATATGAGTGTATTTAAAGTCATCATAATACACTATAAACTAAAAGGTATAGATCTTTTCCTGTTTATTTGAATAGTAAAATAAAAAAAATACCAAATTGAGGTTTTTTTGCATAAAAAATTACATTTTAGTCCTTGGATTTTTAGAATTCTTCATGTTTGGTCCGTATAGTTTTTCATGTTTATGTTTCGATCCTAAACTTTATTTTCCTTATGTATAAATCCCTTATAGTTAGGAAAAAAGAGAGAATTTTTTCATAAAAGTTGAGGAGAGAGAATGTTCCAGTCAGCCACTTTTTTGTTGTAAAAACTAACATCTTGATAGTAATGAGTTCATCTTAAAGAAAGGAGTTTGATGGAGGTGGTTTGATCCTTTAATTATTTTGAAAAAAATAGATCAAAAACCGTAAAGTTTGTTTAAATTCGGTTTTATCTTGAGTTTTTAGAATGATTATAGGGTGTTTTGGGGTTCTAAATAAGGTTATTGAAGTTCATATGGTGTATTCGAGGTGTTTTGCTAAAAAAAATGAGTTCAAGTTTGGATTTTAAAATCCAAAATACCCCTGTCTTGATTTTTCAGCAAACAAAAATAGTTTTTAAAATCCAAAAATATTTTTAGCAATTGAGAGATTTTGTAAAAACCCAAACAAAACCAGAAGAACATGGGCTTGTAAACCCATTTATATCTTGTTGGGCTTGATAAGCCCAAATAAAACCCTAATATATTTTTTATCAAGATTTTCACTTTCTAGAAATCTCTTTTTACTCAATCTTCTTCTTCTTCTTCTTCTTCTTCTTCTTTGTTTTTGATCTTCCTTCATCTCTAAATATTTCAATCTGTCTCCCTAATAAACCTTTGGTACTTGGCTTATCTTGGTTGAGTTGCTTAAAAAGCTCCTTTCTCTCATGGCCAGCCACTTCTTCGTTTCTGCTTCATCTGTCTTATTCTTTCCTTTATCAACCTAAAAGTAAAAGGAAGATTAGCCCCTGTTCCTTCTTTAAAAGCTTATTGAATTATGTTGACATTAATGAAGTTGTTATAGGTCAAAAACCTAGTTTTTTTCAAAGAAATCTATCAATTGTTTGGATCGAATTTGGCCAAAGTTTCATTAGGTTAACCAGGTTGCGAGTCAACCTGGATTTTTGACTAGATCAAATCGAGTCTATTCCACCACCCATTTATTCTTCAACCCAAACTGGTCCAGGATCAGGTTCGGCCAGGTCAGTTTCAGGTTTTGAAACTATACAACGAAGGTGACCTTAATTATTTATAAAGGACGACACAATATTTGCTTTTAAAAAACAATATGTCATCTGTTTGGATTTAAAAAGAAGAAGAAGAAGCCCAGACATGCGAGCCGAATCTTCCAGACCTAGACATGCCTATACTTTTTTTCAATAGGCTAGACGCGTGGGCTTGACATTCTAAGCCCACAAGCACTTGGCTTTTTTAATTAGCCAAGTGCGCAGGTCTAGCCTCATTCTTTTGGTGCTTTTTTTTTATTTAATTTTTTTGAATTATTTATTTATTATAGTAAAATACTCTTTAAATAAAATCATTAAGGTTATATATGAGGAATTATCCGATTTTGCCATAAATTTGAATTAAGATAAGAGTTTTTTTGGTCTTAGTTGAATTTATCAAAAAAGAAAAAGATATGAAAAGAACCTAAATCTTATACTAAAGTCATTTTTTAATCGGAATATTTTTCAATTACACCTAACAAAAAAAAGATTAATAGGTATTTGTTCATTTTGTTTTTCTAACATTAAGGTATTCTTAAGCTAATTAGTTTTAATCAATGAGTTATAGCTTAATTGATATTAGTATTTCTCCCTCTTTTGTCTTGAATTTAAACTTCTCTTCTTTTCTAAGAAAACAAAATAAAAGTTAGTAATTTTTGCACACTAAGATTAAGATCCATAATCAATTTTTAAGTAAGTCAACAATATTGGAGCACATATTCTTTTTATAATTTTATTAGAAATTGGATATAGGATGATAATTTCACACACACACACACATATATATATATATTGAAGCCTTCTATTAACTCTATTTTACTAACTAATATGATGGCTTGTAATCTCTATTTTATTAATAATTATGTTTGTTATGATTGTCATTTGATAATAAATACAATTAAATATAGTCTTGTTGACGAGCCCTTCATTGTTGGCAAACCTTTCAAAATAGGTACAATGGGTTTTACCAATAATTTGTCCTTATATTCTTCAATTTTTTTTTAAATTAAGTCTCTTTACCACTACATCCAAATATTATCATTTTAATCTTGGTGGTGAAGGTGGACTAATTGTGCTTGTGAATAAAGAAAGAAAAAGAAATATGCTTAAGATGAGAAAATATATGTATTTTATTCATATAAAAGTGGGTGTTACCATTGCTTTTAATTAGCTACGGAGATGAAATGAGAGACTTCCATTTTGCTGCATGCATTTTGCTGTGATTGGGATGGATCCATTAAAGAGAAAAGTTGGAGGGAAACAAAAGGAAAAAGAAGAAAGAAATGACAAAATTGCATGTCACACGTACCACATATATATATAGTGTTCTCTACTTCTTTCATTTCCACGTGTTAGAGTGTTTGGTTGGTCTTAGTAATCAGTCCCCGTCACGCTACCTAACCCAAATCACGTGATCCCAAATGTTAGTTCTGCCTGGCTTGCCAGTGAAGGGTCAAAACACTTGAATGCGAATACCAAGAACCAACAGCCACAACCCACAAGGGAACGGGTGTAGATTGTGTTTTTAAAAATTTAATTTTTTTTATTTTAAATAATTTTTTTTATTTTAAATAATTTTTTTTATATTTTTATTGTTTTAATATATTGATATCAAAAATAATTTTAAAAAAATAAAAAATTTTATTTTGATGTATTTCTAAGCGAAAAATACTTTGAACCGCCACCACTATTACAGTCCCAAATAAGCTTCAAACCACTCAAGTAACGCGTGATGTTTTATTTTTTTTAGATTTTTTTTAATATACTTATTAACTAATTAAAATCTTCTAAAAACATCTAAAAAAATCATTAATTTTAATACTTCTCCAAACAAAACACATTTTAAAAAACTGATTATAATACAAAAATAAACACTTTTTATTTTGCTATGTTAAGGATGGTTTGCGTTTTTAGAAGAGTAATAATTTCATTAATATTAAACTACTTCAAAATAAATTACTATTTTTATATTACTTAAATGAAAAACATTAAAATGGAAACTTACAAGAGAATTAACAAAACATTTTACAACATTGATAAATCATGATCCATTAAATATCTTATTTTTTCATTGACAACATATAAAATGCCCATATTATTAATATTAATCATCGGTCAAAGTTTTTACACAACGGCCAGATTAACATTATGGCTTTGTATATAGAAAAATACCATAATTATTGGTCACTTAGATATATGTAACATTTTGACAAGTTTCAAAACTTTTTATTCACCGACTGCAAGCCATGTAAGTAGAGACGTGGCATTGCATGCGTACTTCATGGCAATATAATTAACCGCATAAGTAACTGTTCAAAATTTTTTATTCACCGACTGAAAAGCTGGAAAGCACTGAGGATTAATTCTTCACGGGAATGAAATTTGTGGACTTAATATTCATCAAGGACAAGTCTATTATTGATTTCTTAAATGGGTTGATGTTATAACAAATTTCAAATGTCCCAAACTATGTATGAATGTCAATCAATTCTATACAACAAGATACAATCATTTTTTTTTTTTTATCATCTAGATTTGGAGATATAAAACTTTTACATGGATAGACAATCGAACTTAGAAATCAAGTTTGAAAAGATTCTGACCATTGAAAATAAAAAAAAAAAAGGAAGAGAAAAACTCATCTTTATATATATATAAAAAAAAACAAAGAAAAACAATAGAAAAGAGGTGTTAGTGGCCTAACTTGAGGCTTAAAAAATGTTTTTTTTAGAGGGAGGGGGAGAAAAAGAGATGGGAGGGGGGGAAAG
>Ga0307517_10009178_pt1 | contig 14068 bp, 7 predicted proteins | sample 23_EM_MG_FD_194515 | JGI IMG/M metagenome (GOLD analysis project Ga0307517, IMG submission 194515) | Populus trichocarpa ectomycorrhiza microbial communities from riparian zone in the Pacific Northwest, United States - 23_EM | ecosystem: Host-associated > Plants > Roots > Unclassified | place...
ATCGAAGCTTTAAATTAAAAAAAAAAAAAAAAAAAAACCCTCCCAGCTCTAACTGAGCAGTACATCATAAATTATTTCCTATTATTTCAAGAAAAAAATTAATTAATCTCTCTTGTTTTATAAATTAATTATTTAATCACTTATCATTGTTAATCATGCTTAATTTTATATTAATTTATTTCAAAAAATACCTACTTCTCTCATCAATCATCAATCTTTCCATAGCATCTATTTTTTTCCTCTTTTATTACAAAAAATAGAAAAGAACAAAAAATAGATAAAAAAAAACTAAATAATTACTTTTTCTTAGGAAGTGGACTAATTATTTCTTCTTTTTTTCAAAATTAAAACGATTAATTTATAATTTACCCAGCTCTAACTTGACTGAGCGGCAATACTGTTATTAAAAAAAAAATATTACTCATCAATAATTATGACGCTAAAGGAAATATTACTCATCTTCTATATATACACAGGCACGACCTCCCTACAAGTAAGGAAACAAAGATAAGTACTAGTAGCAGTGAAGTGATGGCTTCTCGACCTGGAATTCTCACAGACTGGCCATGGAAACCTCTTGGAAGCTTCAAGGTCTTATGGAAATCCCTCTCCTATCTCTCTCTCGCTCCTTTTCCTTCTCGTTAATATCTGATAACATACGTAGAGTAACTCATTTTCGTGCAAACAACGTTAATATATCATAAACAAAAACAATAATATTAACTATATATCTTTGTTTTGTTTGTGGTGTTCACTATTGCAGCATGTAATATTGGCTCCTTGGGTCATTCACAGCACCTACTCCTTCATGATTAAAGATGGAAAAGATCTCTCAACCTTTCTCGCATTCCCGCTTCTGTTGTGGAGAATGCTTCACAACCAGTTATGGATCAGTCTGTCCCGTTATAGAACAGCCAAAGGAAATAACAGGATTATCGACAAAGCCATTGAATTTGACCAAGTTGATAGAGAAAGCAGCTGGTATTTGTGTGTGTGTGTGTTAAACAATTTCATGCATTAATTTCCACTCTAGTGCTTGTGAAGTTTCTGATACTTAAGGATTTTCTGGATGGATATCTGCAGGGATGACCAAATATTGTTCAATGGAATTTTATTCTACGTTGGTATCCATACAATTCCAGGAGCTAGCCATCTCCCCATGTGGAGGTTAGATGGTGTAATTATAACAGCTCTGATTCATATGGGTCCGGTGGAATTCCTGTATTATTGGCTTCATCGACTTCTTCATCACCACTATCTCTACTCTCGCTATCATTCCCATCACCATTCCTCCATTGTCACAGAGCCCATTACGTGTAAGAGTGATCCAACATGATTAATTAGACCTCATGATCTTAATAAAAACATATCTTGATATAACGTAGACCAATATTCTCCATTGATATTAGCAATACATGATGATATACAGCAGGTACTTGTAATTACTACTTGACATTATCTTCTTTTTTGACATGTGCATCGCAGCTGTGATTCATCCATTCGCCGAGCACATATCCTACTTCATTCTATTTGCAATACCATTGATAACGACTATTTTGACCGGGACAGCCTCTGTAGCATCCCTTGCTGGTTATATCACTTACATTGACGTGATGAACAACATGGGTCACTGCAACTTTGAACTCGTTCCCAAATGGCTCTTCACCATTTTCCGCCCTCTCAAGTACCTCATGTACACCCCATCGTAAGTCTTGATTTCTTGCAATTTCAATTATTAATTCTCACCAGCCTAGCTCCTTTTCTTTTTATTAATGGGATTTCTTTCAGACTTGTGAACAAAAAGCATGATTGTTATGAAAGATTATAGGAAAATGATTCATCTCATCTTACAAAAACAAGAAAAAATAAAATAATATATATATATATATATACCGTCGTCTATGGAAAATATACTGTTAATTATTTAGCATTTAATATGGCTGCAGGTTCCACTCTCTTCACCACACTCAATTTAGAACCAATTACTCACTATTCATGCCCATCTATGATTACATCTATGGCACAATGGACAAGTCTTCTGATACCCTCTATGAAGATTCGCTCAAGAGACCCGAGGAAGCCCCTGATGTGGTGCATCTAACTCATCTTACCACACCAGATTCCATCTACCATTCACGGCTAGGACTTGCCTACTTGGCTTCCAACCCTCAGAAATCGAAATGGTATCTCTCGTTAATGTGGCCGGTGACACTGTGGACCATGATGTTAACTTGGATTTATGGACGCGCTTTTGTTGTCGAGAGGAATCGCTTTCACAAACTCAGATTACAGACGTGGACAATACCAAAATACAATATTCAAGTAATTAATTAGAAGGATGTAACTCTGTCATTGATTAATCTAGTCCGTTCAGTTTAATTAATTTGGTCTCATTAATTTTCGTATCTACTCTTTGGCAGTACAACTTGCGATGGCACACAGCATCCATAAACACATTGATTGAAGAAGCTGTACTAGAAGCTGAGGAAAAAGGTGTTAAAGTGTTAAGTCTCGGCCTCTTAAATCAGGCAAGTACTTCACGGTTAAAATATAATGCATTCTAGGGGGGAAAAAATTATATTTATATTTACAGTGGTGGTTACTTAAGAAGGGCCAGTACTGGAGTTGAGTTTATTGTTTATATATTGTATTTTCATCATGTTCAAAAATAAATTTTGCAGGGAGAGGAGCTTAATAGGTATGGTGAGCTTTATGTGCAAAGGTATCCGAGGCTCAAAACGAAGGTGGTGGATGGAAGCAGCCTAGCCGTTGCTGCTGTGCTGAATAGCATCCCTAAAGGAACAACACAGGTGCTTCATAGAGGCAATCTCTCTAAGGTTGCCTACGCTGTTGTTTTAAATCTCTGTCGGAGGGGAATACAGGTATTTTTTATGTTGTCTAGCTACTAGGCCAATAGGCACATGTTGTCACTTGCTTCAATTTGACTTTAGTTTATTTAAATTGATTGTATAGGCAGGCAAATTTAATTCATTTAATCTTTGGTCATGTTTTAATTTCTAATTCTTTTTTTTTTAGGTGGCTGTTCCATACGAGGATGATTACAAGAGGCTTAAAAAATCCTTCGGCAGCAGATCTGATCAGAATAATCTGATTCTTTCAAAGAATTATTCAATAAAGGTATACCCTGAAAAAAATCAGAAATTAGAAATCAGTTTTTTGTCAAAAAAAAATTACAACTTAAACATAATACACACACACGTGCATAGTGACTGGCATTTCTAATTTCATAATAAACTTTGGGCAGACATGGCTGGTTGGGGATGGATTGAAAGGAGAAGATCAAAAGAAGGCAACAGAAGGAACATTATTCATTCCCTTCTCGCAATTTCCCCCGAAGAAATTGCGCAAGGACTGCTTCTATCACAGCACACCAGCAATGGCAGCCCCTGCATCTCTTGAAAATGTGGACTCTTGTGAGGTAATTAATTAGTCAAATATTGCTCAGCTTTAAAGTACTATTTGCATTATTTTTTAAAAAAAATTATTTCAAGAAAGATAATTAATTTGAATGATGACAGAATTGGTTGCCAAGAAGAGTGATGAGTGCATGGCGTGTGGCTGGAATAGTGCATGCCTTAGAAGGATGGAATGAGCATGAATGTGGTTACACCATGTCTGACATTGACAAAGTTTGGCAAGCAAGTATCCAACATGGCTTCAAACCTCTGGTCATCACGGCTCAATCAAAATTCTAATGGATATTTAGCTGCATTTTGTTGCTAGTCGTGCCTTAATTATATATGCTTGAAAGGATTGATATATTGTGTATCACCTCCATGATATTGCGCTGCTATATTTATGTTATCCACTACTATATATGTATTTTCTGTACCTATCAATATTATGCTACATTTCACTATGCAATTGACAAATAATAAGCAATGGATTAATTATGATGGTTAATTTTATTTTCTTTTATGCCTTCTCTACTATAACTAAAAATATTCAAAATATTGTCAATACAACAAGTTATTTAGTCATGATATCATGAGAATCTATTCGCCTATATTATCAAACCTACTCCTTTTAGCGAGTCAATATAGTTGTTATATCATGACAAATACAAGATATAATTAAAAAAAAAACTAAAAATTTTAAAGTTGACACTAGTTTCAGAAATTTAGGTGCTAGATTAATTTTGTCTAAGAAAAGATGTGTTTTCTCCTAAATTTATTTCAAACATACTATTAATTGCATAAATGTATTTCTGAACTTATTCGTAATTTATTTTTAAAACAATAATTTAGTCTTTAAGAATAAGAGACTTGTTGATAAATTTGATATTAATCCCAATAAGCGATTTCATCGATTGTTTTTATATATATAAAAAAAATTGACGTTAATCCCTAAAAATAAATGATTTCGTTGATTTTTTTAAAAAAAGAAAAGATTTAATTTTGATAACATCTAAGATTAACCTAAATCAGACAATCTTGGTTAAGCTAATTCTTTTCTAATCAACAAAATCATAAATAAACAAACAAAACCCTAAAAGAAAAGGTTTCAAGCTTGTTATTTTTCATTCAATAATTTAAGCAAACAAAAAATGCATATAGTCCATAATTATTCTTCATGTTTATTATAATCAAGGTTATTTAGCATAAACACTAATGAATTAAGTAAAAAGAGCATGCATCATCACAAAGAAACCCAAAAGAAGTGAACTTTAAATCTCCATATATTTTCTCCTAAATTTATCCTACGCATACTATTAATTGCATAAATATATTTCTAAACTTATTTGTAATTTATTTTTTTTAAAATGGTCTCTAAGAATAATAGACTCATTGATAAATTTGATGTTAATCCAAATAAGTGATTCCGTCGATTTTTTTTATATGACGTTAATCCCTAAAAATAAAGAATTTTGTTGGTCTTTTTTTCTTTTAAAAGAAAAGATTTAATTTTTATAACATCTAAGATTAACCTAAAGTACACAATCTTAGTTAAGCTAATTCTTTCCTAATCAACAAATCATAGATAAACAAACCAAACCCTAAAAGAAAAGGTTTCAAGCTTCTTATTTCTCGTTCATGCATCATTTAACCAAACAAAATCCTTCTTCATGTTTATTATAATCAATGATATTTAGCACAAACACTAATGAATTATGTCAAGAGAGCATGCACCATCACAATGACACCCAAAAAAGGTGAACTTTAAATCTCCAAAACATATAATTTCATGTTAAACATGGCATCTAAAGAATAATAATAATAATAAAACCTAGACTATGATAACCCTAAGTTGTCATATTCTCCAAATCATTATACATATGCTTTCTAACCACAACAATGGGTTGCAAACCTAGAAAATTGACATTCTTAAGATTCAAGAGCAACCTTACACTCAACATTTCATATCTAACCTTGTTCAAATAAAGAAGAGAAACTTTCCATAACATATTTTCTCATGGATCAAAACAACAACATTTCAGGCTTAGATGGGGTCTACTTCCACCATTTAAAAACCATAAGTTGCTTCCAAAAAAATTATTTGGTTTAGTATGAACCTTAATGCACCTTATCTATTAATTTTTACAGAAATAAAAACATGGAAGTATCTTTATTATTAACTCATGATGATCAAGCTTGGTTCAAACTAAACAACAAAACTTAAAACATATTTTTTTTATGGTTTTCATAACAAGAATGACTAAGGATCTTTCATGTTTCATGATTGAAAATTCCCAACCTTAAAAATCTATAATTCATGCACCCATATCAATATAAAACATGAAATAAAAATAGCAAACCCACAACCATGCATAATACTTCAAATAAGGTTCACTTTGGTAGATTTTTTCCCTATATAATCTCATGGTTCATGCTCTATTCATTCAAAATTTATTATCTCAAATTACAATGACATGCAACCATTAGAAAAAGATTAGATAAATGACATTTAATACAAAGAAAAAGGTCAAAAACTTACCCGATATTGTTGTGGTTGTTGCTGCTAATGTTCCACTGGTATTCTAAAAGAAAAAAAGAACAATTGTTGCAAATGTTTTAAAATGTTGTTGAAGCCTTTTAGAGTCACTACTACTTCCTGAAAATATTATCACCATCCCAGAACTCCTCCAACAACATGAGTATGCTATAAAAATCCTTAACCAAAGAAGTTTCCCATTATAACTTGGTTTCTCCTGCATCTATCAAAACCAAAACTAATTTTACCACCTAAAAGTGTTTTTATGGTGTTTGAACTACTATCGAAGCATCATAAACATGTCTATGAAGTCTATGGTTGTCTCAAAAAGGTTAGAAAAGGATTTTATGTATAAGCAACCATTGTAGCAGGAGATGAAAGCCCCATGTTTATCTTTATACAAGAATTCTTTCTTCTATCTTCTTTTATGTTATGTTTTCACTCTTTTCTCCTTTTCTTTTATATTTTCTTTTTCTCTCTCTCTCTTTATGTTTCTTTTTTGCTTAATCTTTCTCTTTTTGTCTTTCTTGTTTTGTTCTTTCCCTACTCTCTTTTCTTCCTTTTTATTTTTTCCTCTCGAGTTTGATTTATGAGGGATATTTATAGGCCAAGAAGGAGGTATTTGGAGTATTAATCTGGTAAGATCAAAACCCTTTATATCTGAAAATCTATGATCACCACTATTGGTTAGAGCTTATGCTCGTCCTTGTTTGAACTGCAAGCTGGCCAAGTAAGGTACCTAATTGTCTTTATGTTTTGGAGGTTTTTGGCATAGTTTGGGAAAAGATTTTGTGAAAACCAGGCTAAATCTTTTCCAATAAGAAATAAATGAAATTTATTTTTAGCTAGGAAATAAATTGGATCAAGTTAGATGAAATAAAATTGGATAAATGAAGGGGCAAAATTGGATTAAAAAAAAGGTTATAAAGCATAAAGTAATTAGAGTTAAATGAGGTAGAACAAAAGATAATTAAATATAAATGGGGGGCCAATGTGTAATTGATGGAAAATTGGGGTATAAATACCCATTCCTTCACCTAGTCGATGGTTTACATGAGATGCGGGGATTCTGATTTTTCTTTCAAATTCTTGCAAAATTCAACCAAAAAAAGAGAGATTAGGGTGTTTAAAGCATAACCAAGGAATTAAAAAGGGAAGACTAAGGTTTTTGGGTGAGCTTTGGAGAGTAAATTAAGGTTTGGGGTTTCGAAAAAAAAAAAAAAAAGGGATTGAAGGGGGTTTTATTTCATAAGCTTCCAACACTTGAGAAATCATCCATTTAAGGTAAGAAATACCTTTAAATAGATTAATTGCATTGAATTTGAGTTTTTGTTAATGAATTGTGAATGTTATGCTTTTGTGAGAATGAAATTGTATTGATTATGTAATGAATGAATGTTATTGAGATTGGTTAATGACTATTAGCATGAAATAAGAATGGGTAATGGTTTAATGTAAAAAAAAAAGTTAAAAGGATAAATACCCCTTTTATTGGCTTAGTTTCGGCAAAGGAGAAAAAAAAATTGGGTGACTAAATTTTTTAATGCAATTAATTAAGATTGATGGAGATTTTGGGTTCGGTGAATATTGATAAATAGGAAAAGAGAGGGAAAAAAATTAGGTCATTATAATTGTATTAGTTCAAGAAAAATAGGGTTGTTACGGGCGGTATCAAAGCCCTTGTCTGAGTTCAGGAATTGAAAATGAAATCTAATGAACTGTTGAATTGTAGATGGTTTGTATGAGGAAATGTGTGATGACATATCTCTCGTCCGTAGGGGGATCTCGAGGAAAGGCAGGGAGAGAACCCCCTGGAGGATACTACCTCTCATATGCCACTAATAACACCTTAGTTGAAGTTGAGAGAGAGATCAGACCTTGGGGGGATGCTGAATCGAGGTAGGTAGAAGTGTCAAATCCTGAGGAACTGAGTTAACAAAGACAAAGTATATTACCCCCCAACTATAGAGGCAGTACTTATAGTAGCCCCTACCCTACATGTTGATCCAACATTCACAGCTCAGATTGTAAGGGCGGTGATTGAAGCGATGCCTAGTACACTAACCTTGATAGCTCTAGTGGCTCCAATAGTACAGACAACATCAATGGTGATAGTAATAGTCACGCTAGTATGTATTGTAAAGAGTATGAGGGAGTTGAGATATGAACCCTTTTTCAGGAGAACCAGATGCAAAAATAGTTGGTAAGTGGCTTCGCATAGTTGAGGACACATTGGATTAGATGCAAAAATAGTTGGTAAGTGGCTTCGCATAGTTGAGGACACATAGTTCAAGAATTGAAAAGGAAATGTGTGATGACATATCCCTCGTCTGTATGGGGATCTTGAGGAAAGGCAAGGAGAGAACCCCCTAGAGGATACTACCTCTCATATGCCACTAATATCACCTTAGTTGGAGTTGAGGGAGTGATCAGACCTTAGAGGGATGCTGAATCGAGGTAGGCACGAGTGTCAAATCCTGGGGAACTGAGTTAACAAAGACAAAGTATTGTACCCCCCAGCTACAGAGGCAGTACCTTTAGTAGCCCCTACCCTGCATGTTGATCCAGCATTCATAGCTCAGATTGTAAGGGCAGTGATTGAAGCGATGCCCAATACACTGACCTAGTGGCTCCAATAGTGTAGACAACACCAGTGGTGATAGTACCAATAGATAATATGGTCACGCTGGTGCGTATTGTAAAGAGTATGAATGAGTTAGGATATGAACCCTTTTTCGGGAGAACCAGATGCAGAAATAGCAGGTAGGTGGCTTCGTATAGTTGAGGACACATTGGATCAGATGCAAGTGGCAGACTATTTAAGAGTAAATTGTGCTACCCATATGTTTTTTGACAAAGCATGGTCTTGCTGGGATACTATAAGATCGAGGAGACCAGCAGGGTCATAGTCATGAATCGATTTCAGGGTCTAGTCCGAACATCAATTTTATTCATCATACCATAGTAAGGTGAAGAATTAGGAATTTCTGGCTTTAATGTAGGGAGACATGTTAGTGCTGGATTATGAGAGGAGATTCCATGATCTCTCTATGTTTGCCTCCCATTATGTTTCCCAGTGAGTAGCACAAAATAAAGAGGCTACGAGATGGGTTGCGACAAGAATTAAAGCAAAGTCTGACCATTTTTAAGTTTGAAACAAGCTAAAAGCTCATTAAGGCAGCTGAGGCCCTATAGGCATGTATTAAAGAGGGCCAACATGGCTAGTATGGTTTGGGCAAATGGAGGGATATTAATTATTCTGCAGGTAGACCACCTCTCCCAAAAAGAAACAAAACGTAGTTCAATCAGTTCGAAAGTGGTGGAGGAACAATAACAAGATTTACTCAGAGTACTGAAGAGGGGTTAATAAGAGGGCAGTCAAATTTAAGAGGCGGTTTTACTAGAGGAGCTTCATAGCATACGATGATCACTTATCCTCGGTGTACTCAATGTTGACAAAGGCATCTAAAAGACTGTTCTGCATTGCTAGGACAGTGATATATCTACAGGGGGAACATAGATGGTAGGACTGCCCAAACTTAAGTCGAGGATGCTATTATTGTGGAGGTTAGGGCTATTTTTAGAGAAATTGCCCTCAAAGAGCTGAGTTTGTTCAAAGCCAATAACAACAGGCCTAGAGCCAACAACAATCTGCCAATGTGGACAAAACAATCAGGCAAGCATAGTCAAGGGCAAGTGGTAATAAAGGTTGGTCTCGTGTTTAGAATGATTGGACCCAGGGCAGGGTATTCTATATGACTCAAGAGGATACTAGAGTAGCTCTTGATGTGGTAGAAAGTACCTTACAATAAAATTCTATGTCAGACATGTATTATTTGATCTCGGGGCTACGCATTTATTTGTTGTAAATATACTTGTAGGGAAACTAGAAAGAAATCCATGTAGGATAGAAAGAGGGTTTATTATAAGTACCCCTTTATATGAAAATATAAATATTGATAATGTTTATAAGGGGGTTAGGGTTGATATTAATGGGTTTGAGATTAAGGTAGATCGATTACCATTAAAATTACATGACTTTGATATCATTTTGGGTATGGATTGGTTAGGTGTATATAGGCTAAAATGGATTAATTTGCAAAAACAGTAACTCTCCAAGAACCCAATGATAAAAAGGTGGTATTTAGAGGAGAGAGGAATGTCATACCGAGCTGTATCATCTTGGTTATGACCGCTAGAAAGATAATATTTAAGGATGTGAAGCCTACTTTGCCCATGTTATAGAGGCAAAGAAGGATGATATCCAGACGTAGAACATTCCTATAATGAGGTAGCTTCCAAATATATTTTCAAATGAGCTACCAGGAATACCACTAGAGAGAGAAGTAGATGTTATTATTAATGTGTTACCTGGTACATTGCTGGTAGCCCAATCACCGTATAGAATAGGTGTATTATGATTGTGTGATAGAGTATCATCCAGGGAGGGTAAATGTTATTGTCGATACCCTTAGTCATAAGAACATGGCAAGTGATATGTCCTGGACTTAATTTAAAAATTGGTCTTTTAAAAATCTAATTATGTCATTGGACTTAATTTTTATACAAATTCATCTAATAATGATTTAATTTGACATTGAATCTGTATTGTCTCTTCAATTTTAGATAAAATAGGGTACAATTAGGTTCCCGATTCCATTCAAAATTGCAGTTTGATGCTAGTCTTCTTGCTCTTATTATTTTATTTATTTTATTTTTATTTGGGAAAGAAAAAAAGATGAATTTAAGGAATAACTCATAAATGATTTATGACACATATTAAGCTAATACATAATTATCCATAAAGCAGTAAATAATATCATCACAAAAAAGCATCTTCTTTGAAATGATGACATAATTTTTTATTAGTAGCAATGACAATTAAATAGAAAGAATTTTTAATCATTTGCAATAAGTAGAAAAAATGTATCTCTTAAAAATAAGCTCAATTTTCTTATTAATTCATCTCTTTTTTATTTTAACAAAAACATGTTTTTTAATCATAACTCTTGTTTTTATATAAAAAAACCATCATAATCTTAAAATTTATTTTTAATGTAAAAAATAAATAATATCTCAATGTTTTGTTTGTGGTTGAAGACAAAAAAAATTAATGTGATAAAATTAAGTCAAAGATCTATCAAAAAATAGAAATTTCAATTTCATTGAATATCCATGAACATTTTTTTCATGCATATTAGGTATATAGTAATTGAAAATAAACTATTAACATTTTCATAAAAAAAAAAAAACTATGTCAAAATTGACTAATAAGTAAAATACAATGTTAAGTATTTTATTTATAATGCATTTCAATCAAAATCCAAAAAATAAATTAAAAAAAAGGCTATATAAAGAGTTTAGACTCCAAGGCTAAAGAAATTGGGCTCATCTGCCTAGCCCAACAGAAACAAGAGCTGGCGCGTGTGGGCCTGGAAGGCTAAGTCCGTGCACTTGGCCTTCTTCATTTTTTTATCTAAAGTTGGATGACCCTTTATTTTTTTTTAAAAAATGAAACATACGGTGCGTCGTCTACTGACTTCTCAACCATTAAAGAGGTTGCCAGAAAATCAGGCTATAATTCTTTGTATCAAAAAAATATATTTTCACTTATTTTCATCTAAAAACACCTTATAAACATCTTATGAAGCTAAATAAAACAATTTATAACCTCATAACACCCATAAATTAGTCAAAAAATACAAAATTAAATCGAATAATTTTTTTTATTAACCTTGAGCTATTTTTTCCAGCATGATGAAAACTCAAAAACACCTCAGTAAAATTTCTCTTATAAAAAGAAACTCAATAAAACCAAGATCGACCTTTTTATTAACCATGAGGTACCTTTTCTTTCTTCTCTTATTTTTTTATGATATTATCTCTCCTTTCAAGTTTCAAAGACTAAAATATAAAATAAATAAAGTTTAGGATTGAAACTCAAAATAATAAAAAAATGGATTAAAACTAAAAGAAAACAAAAAAAAACTCATGGACCAAAATGTACTTTTACACTCATCATGAATATTTAAAAAAGGAAAAAAAGGGTTGCCTCTTTGTTCCTGTGTTAAATTTACTGTTCTAATTTTTTAAAATTGATAAAATTAAATATAAAATAAAGCATCAAAAACAGGTCATATACAATGCATTACATGCATTGAAAGGGAATTTACCAAGTCTTAAATCATGTGAACAAAATATAGAATAATAAAATTAAAAAAATAAAATAAATAAAAGAATTGAAAAATTACCAAAAAACCAAAAATAAAAAGACTAAATCAAGTGCAATGGAGCCATGAACAGTGTAACAAGGTCTGTACCAGTAGTGAGAAAAATAGTTGAAAGAGGTCTTGTTTTAGTTTACATCCAAAAAAAATACTAAAAATTTCTGCTCGTTTTGAAGTGTGTGCCGTACTTTTTATTAGCAAAGCTATTTAAAAATGTATTTATCTAAAAACAAATATTAGATTAATATATATTTTAGTGTTTTTTATTTATTTTAATATGCTAATATAAAAAACTTCTAAAAAAATATTTTTAATTTATTTTTAAATAAAATAATATTTTTGAAAAGTCCATGTATAGACATCATCCTTAATTGTTTTCAAGCATGTTTGATATTATAATAACAATTATTTTTTAAAATATTTTGTATTTAAATATATTTTACAATAATATTTTTTTTTTAAAATATTTTTAATTTGAGTATATTAAAAGATTTAAATTCATTAAAAAAAAATTTAAATATCTTAAAAGCGCTTTTACATCCAACAAATAAATTATGTCTTCAACCATCTAGTAGATGGTTTAATGATAAGAGTTTGTGATCAAGAGGTTTGCTCCCCCTATAATCTCAGGTTTGAGCCATGTGGTTGCTAATATGATGGCCACTGGAGGCTTATATAATCATTAACTTTAGAACTCGTAGGATTAGTCGAGAGGTACGCATAAACTGACCTAGACATCCACGTTAACAAAAAAAAAAATACCTTCAACTGCACAATGCACAATACAACAGGTCTGCACCAACAGTTAAAAATAAAAAAAAATTGAAAGGGGTCTGTTTTAAAGTTTGAAGTATACAAAAAAATGATAATATTAAAAAATAAAAAAAATTAATTTTTTTAAAAATATTTTTAAAATATAAAAACAAACAATTTCTTAATTTACCGTGATGGACTTGTGTCAAGTTGGCGTTTAGGTAGCGTAATGTCCTTTCGTAGACTACTCGAAGAGGGGACCATGTTGAGGGAACAGATGAACGTGGTGGACTAGTGGCCATCTAGCCAGTTCTTGTGAATTAATAAGCCGGCAACCGCAGTCGATGGGTAATTATTTCTAGATTTGATGGCCTGGATCTAATGAAATTGATCACCCTTCAACATCTATCCACTTCACTGCCTGCCTCGCTAGCTGTTCGTGCACGAAACAAGAATCAATTTCGTGCGCGTCATCTTTATCTCTGACAGCTTGCTGGTCCTCAATTGACTGCAACCTATTTATGATATTATGACATTTGTTAGAAAGTAATAGGCAACAAACCGTCCACCATCACCGACACACCGATGCTTCAATTGATTAGGCGAAACATTGTATGCGCAGCTGAGAGGCTGTTTTGCTGTTTCAACCTGTATTTTGTCAAATTTTAATTTTTTTTTTTTTGTTAAAATTGAGTGCGGTTTGTATTTTTTGGATCGTTCTGATGTGCTGATGTTAAAAATAATTTTTAAAAAATAAAAAAACATAATTGACATGTATTTCGGCACAAAAAGCTATTTGAAAAACAACTGTTACCACACTACCAAACACACGTGCATGCTATGAGCACCGATGCTAGCTGTGAATATGCATGTCGCTTTTTGTGTTTGTTTTTTTTAATTATTTTTTATATTTGTTTAAATACTAAAATTCACTTAATAATAACAAAAAATAATTATGAAAATATAAAAAACCCCTTTAATTATTTTTATTTTTTTAGTTTTCAATGACATATTGGTAGTTTCATTGTCCATGTTATTTTTTATTAATTTTATTTATCTAAGTAAAATATCAAATTTTTTCTCATTTAACTTCATAATTATAAAAAACTCTTTATGAAAATACAAAAAAGTCTATT
>Ga0307517_10009179_pt1 | contig 14067 bp, 8 predicted proteins | sample 23_EM_MG_FD_194515 | JGI IMG/M metagenome (GOLD analysis project Ga0307517, IMG submission 194515) | Populus trichocarpa ectomycorrhiza microbial communities from riparian zone in the Pacific Northwest, United States - 23_EM | ecosystem: Host-associated > Plants > Roots > Unclassified | place...
ATGTAAAAATTTAGGGTTTTAAAATTTAGGATTGTTAGAGATTATGGAATTGGGTTCGGAGTTATTGAGTTGGGGGTTATGGATTTTCCAACAACACAACGTGCTTCTTCGCGAACAATTTTTTTTTTTTAAATAATCCGCTTAACAAGCCACTGTACAACGTTTTTTTTAAACTATAAAGAAGCTTTATTATTACAGGCACTGTTTCTTTATCTTTCTTCTCTTGTTTTCTTTTAGTAACCCTTTTCTAGGCAATCAGAAAAGGCGATAGGAGAAATGGAAAGAGAGGAAAAAGAGCTGGAAGATGAAATCAAGTTGGCTGGATATGCACTTCTTTCATCTCCATCTTCCGTTTCACAACTCCTTCTTTTGCTTGAGGTAATTTTTTTTCCTTTTATCATCTCTCCACTTTACTCTTTCTCTCCTGTAATTTTTTTTTTGGAGTAATAAAGGGTGTGTTTTAGGGTTTCTGTTTTCTAAGTAATTGAGCTTTTTTATTAAATTAAATTTTCTGTTTCTGCCAACATTTTGTTATGTGGGTGGGAAATAAATTACAACTATCTTGAATCGGCTAGAGTCTGCTCTTTTTTAGGAGGTGTTTTTTTTTTAGTTTGTTTAATGAAACTTAGGTGTGACTATATCAGATTAATTTGGTTCGACTTCAATGTGCGGGTGCATCTTCTTGTAAGCTTTGGTTTGGTTGATATTATAAACTTTTCTTTTCCAATTTTGCACTGCATTTCTTTTAAAGTTACAAGGGTGTTCTGAGGTTGATGTTGCATGTACACTTTAATTTTGGGTTTTGAGTCCAACTTGAAGTAAAATAAAGTTCTTGAAATGGAATTGGTTGAAGTTTGTCCTGCTGTGGTTATGCCAATATTCAGTTTGAATGCAATCTAGAATACGTTTTGGACTTCTTTTGGTTATTTGACTGTCAATAATTTTGATCAACCTGAGGTTCCTAGTAATCTTGTTGATTATCCGACTTGTACTGGGAAATGTCACACAATACTTAAAAGTTAAATGTCTCAACCTCCGAGGTGAAGATGTCGGTTGGAGTGTTTTATCTATTACCCTCTATTTACTATCTGTTAAGCTCAATTCTTCTTGTCTCTCTCTGTTTAAATGCAGATGCAAATGCATTGTCTCATTCATTTTCCTTTTGTTTTCTTTTCCTTTTTCTTAGAAACTTGAGGATTGTTTAAAGAGAGTGAATCAGTCTCCTTCCAAATCAATGCAAAGGGCAGTAGAGCTTGCAATGAAGGCACTTATGGCCAAAGAACTTTTGAATCATTCGGATGTGGATGTGAAAGTTTCTGTTGCATCATGCTTCAATCATATTTTAATAATAACGGCACAAACTTTTTCATATGATGATGAACAAATGAAGGTACCTACCCCTTTACGTGTCTCATGTTTCTATTTCCAAAGGGACTAAGAATTTATTTGGTGCATGATTGTAATTGCATAGTCTTGTGCATACGCCAAGATACTTTAAACTGACTGTGTTTTCAATTTTCATAGTCTTGTGTATGTGTACTTTGCTTTTACGTGTTTTATCTAACATTGGATTGTTTTACAGGAAATTTTACAGCTGATTGTAGCTTCATTTGAAAATATATCTGACACCTCAAGCCCTTCATACCATAAAAGGGTTTTGATTCTAGAAAAGTTTGCAAATGTCAGATCATGCGTTTTGATGGTGGATCTTCAATGTTATTCCTTGATCATAGAGATGTTTAAACATTTTTTGACAAATATAAGGTGAGATTGACCGAGTGCAAATTTTTTCTTTTTCAGTCAACTTGTCTCAGCTAATTCTCGAGTAAATTAGTTTTGTTACTTTTTCAGCTTTTGTTCAGGTGGTCTTCGATCTTTTATATTTTGTCACATATAGTTGGTTTTAAATAATTAGGACTTGAATGCTATTTTGTTTTCCATCTGTTTTTGGAACACACTAAGTAATCCACTCATGAAGCATAGCTTGTTGGCAATGATTCATATTGCAATGCTTTTTTTTGTCACTCTTCATGCTTCTGTTACTTAAGAATTGTATCCTTTATTATAAACCTTCTGGTCCGTCTTTCGGTTGTACTATGCTTGCTGAACCAAAAAAGGCAGATATGCAGATTTCCAAAAGTATCAATGAGTTTTTCCCCCTTCATGGGAAATAATGTATCAGTTGCATGTGCTTGATTTTATTTAAGTATGATAGTATGCCAATAAATCTGAGTGTTTCATGGAAAAGATTGTAACTCACAAGTGTATAATGCATTTCTTTTTCATAGCATGGATTATAATTGTTGAACTGAATGTGCACATTTTTTAGGGAACACCATCCTGACATTGTATATTCATCTATGGGGCTAATTATGATTATAATCTTGGACGAAATTAAAGAGATCCCATTGGAGATTGTCAACCTCCTTTTGGACTGTATAAGAAACAGAAACCAGGTGAATATATAATCAACTTTTTTTTTTCTTTTTTCCTGTCAAACTCGTATAGATGCTTTATTATTAAATGATTAGGTATTTTTTTCTTTTCTTTTTTCACCAGGATGTTTTGCCTATTGCACAAAAGCTTGGAGAGAGAATATTTGAAAATTGTGGATCAAAGCTTGCTCCCTACATGCCTCAGGCAAATTATTGTGGCCAGACACATATTAGGGGCAAGCTGCAGGATTCAGGAAGTCATACTGAGGTTGTTGTATTTATCTCATTTCACATGAAAATAGGATCACTTTAATCAGTAGGATTCACAATACATTCTCCTTGCAGCTAGTTGTGAAGGATAACAGTGATAGAGGAGAAGGCTGTGGATATCAGGTTTTTGAAGAGGGGAATAGAGAGGAAAGCAGAAAGATCAAAGAAAATGCTCCCTACGTGCCTCAGGCAAATTATTGTGGCCAGACACATATTAGGGGCAAGCTGCAGGATTCAGGAAGTCATACTGAGGTTGTTGTATTTATCTCATTTCACATGAAAATAGGATCACTTTAATCAGTAGGATTCACCATACATTCTCCTTGCAGCTAGTTGTGAAGGATAACAGTGATAGAGGAGAAGGCTGTGGATATCAGGTTTTTGAAAAGGAGGGGAATAGAGAGGAAAGCAGAAAGATCAAAGAAAAGGATTTCAAAGAGAAGACACTTAAAGAGGAAGGTGAGATTTTCCTAAGGGAGTTTATGAAACAGAAGAGAAGTAGAAAAGGGGTCAAAACGAAGCAGAAGGTTAGCGTTCCACAATTTTTTCCTTGCTTCTTAGAAATCTAAATTTTGTAACGTGACCATTGTCATAGTTGCTGGGAAGAGTTTTTCTGGCTGCGTGATTTTTCTGTTAAATTACTTTATAAGTGTGAAGCAAGGCATTTGAGTTTTACAGTCCAGTTGGATTTACAATGCATTTACTTCACAGCCAGTTGTGAAGGAGAAGAATGATGGAGAAGAAGGCAGCGAAAAGCAGGTTTTTGGAGAGGAGAATAGCAAGGAAGACAGAAAGGAGAAAATCAATAGAGAAGAAGGTTGTAAAGAGCAGGGTTTTCAAGAGGACCATAGTGAGGAAGGCAAGAAGGCCAAAAAGAAGGTTTTCAAAGAGAAGAAAAGTCAAAAGGAAGGTGTACATTTCCTAAGGGAGCGTGTGAGAAGTAGAGAAAGGGTAAGAAAAGACCAGATGCTTAGTATTCCAATTGATGTTGCCTTCTTCGCCTCTTGATTGTATTTTGTAATGTGATTTCTCTTGCCTCATGATTTACTGGAGCAGTTCTTTGTTGCTGATATTCTTGTTTAATAAAGTTTTTCCTTTTCTTTTTGCAGGGTAAACGAGAACTTAAGTTTGAGGGAAAACAAGCCATGGACACTAAGTGCAGTCAGCGGAAAATGCATGAGTTTCTTTCAAACTTAAAGGGGAAGAAGAGAAGCATAATTGAAAATTCAATCTTCTCTGCCTTCCTTGATATTCCTAGATGCCCCATTAATCGCAATCTGGCAGCAGCTCTTATTGAATGCTATGATTCTGAAAAGGATGCATTTATTGTAGCAGGCCAGTCACTCAAGTTCTGTGGCAAAGAAATTGAGAAATGCATTGGACTCAGCTTTGAAGGGAAAAGGGTGGACATGAATATTTTGGGAGGGCATATTGATACTCAAATTATATGGAAGTACTTTGAAATAGTGAATGGAAATGCAAGAATCAAAGAGAAGTCAACAGATGCCAGTAACGAAAAGGATGATGGAGAACTCAAAAGTTCCTTTTTGATACCTGAAAGTTTGCTTCTGCAAAAACTAAACCTGATGAGTGTCGATGGAAAAGGGGAAGCTGAGGACTTCCTTCGTCTATCCATTATATACATGTTCAATATATATTTCTTTCCATCCGCTTCCAAATATATATATTGGTGGCCGCTCAAATTCCTGGAAAATCTACATGATTTTGGCTCATATGCTTGGGGACGGGCTGCATATGACTATTTACATATATCTCTAGAAAAAGCAGCAAGCAAGTTGGCATGTCAGAACAAATTCTACGTGTCCTTGAATGCATGTGTTCCATTGTTGCAGGTATAATGGTATTATTGACTAAAAGTTAGGCGTAATTGTTATTTTTTGGATTTCACATGTTTCTTTTGAATTTTTCTTAGACACTGGCAACGGAACGGATCAGCAAGTTGCAAGTCCTAGCTCCTCCAACAAACCTAAATCCATCTGTGCTCAATTATACTAAGAATGAGAGTAGGTCATTCGATACAATCCAAAAGGTGTTGGCCAAGCTGCAACCTGATGAGGTAATATGGCAGCAAAAGCAATAATGATTTGTCAAAACTAGTCATAATATTCAATTCCAACCACAACTCTTTTATATAATTGCTCAAAATAATGTCACTATAGTTACGTCTTGCATTCTCTTTTCAATTTACCATGTAAAGAAAATCAAAGTTTTAATTGTTTCTTGCTGAGATATATAGATCAAGAAATGCAAGGATTGTGAAGGTGTCAAGAACAGTACTCGGTTGCAAGGAGGAGCCAATGTGAAGAGCACAAAAAGGCAGAAAACTCAAAATGAAGAGGAGGATGGGTTGGTAATTACGATATAGCTCTTGTAGTTCATGATCTGCAGCAAAATTAAATAGTGTCTAACTGTACTTCATGATCTGCAGCAAAATGAAATAGTGTCTAACTGTACTGTGTTGGTAGGGAGAGATAACATGGGCCTTATTATTTAAACTCACTTTTATTTATTATTGTCATATATTAATATATTTCTTTTTTCTTTTTTATGTCTGAAAGATACGAACATTTTACCATTCGTTTTTTTCTTTTTTGGAAGACCATTTGGCATTAGCCAAAATTAGCATTACATTAAAATTACAATTACAAAAAAAAAAAAAAAACAAACCTAAAACAGAACCCAGATGACACTTTATGCACTACAGTGTTTTTTTTGTCATTACTTTTTGTATTTTTTGCTATTTCATCCTTGCACTTGCTTGAGGTTTGTATCGATTTATATATTATTATCTGCTTTTATTTGCATTCTATTGTAAAAGCGAGGTTCTTAGGAGTGTTCGAGGTTCTTAGGAGTGTTCTATCAGTTAATTGAAGACCAATTTTATATAAAATAAAATTAATTCATTGCTGAGAAAAAAATTAAAAGAACAAGGATAAAAATTAAAAAAATAGAAGTTTTATTTTTACTGTTGAAGAGATGCGGAAAACTATAGTTTTGATCCTTGATGTTTTAAAATTTCACATTTATATTTTATCTTTATTGTTTAAAATTTTTATGTTTAGGTCCTAAATTGTATTTTATTTGTGCTTTGATCCTTGTATATTGAGAGATAAGATAAAAGGTCACTGAAAAAGGAAAAGAAAAAAAAATGTTTTGTTGTCCACATTTTAATAATAACAAGAAACTGATTTTGATGTCATTTGATGAAATTGAATTTGATTTTGTAACTTAGATGTGTTATAATTAAAAATATAATGGGTTATTTTAATGGGCACCAAAAACATTTTATAAATATTATTAAGTTAGAAATTTAGGGAAAATTGATTTTTTTATGAAATTGATAAAATCAATATTATTCTATATACATTTCATAAGGAATAAATAATTATTTTTAGATGTATCGAGATTTACTTGAATGGTTGTATACGCAAGATTATCTTCAAAGAGTTGCGAGTTTTATTAATTTTGTACTTTTTAATATGAAGAATATTAGTGCAAATGAAATTAGATGTCCATGTGTGAAGTATGAGAACAATAAATTCCACCATAAAGATATTGTAATGATGCATCTATTTAAAAAGGGTTTGTCAAGAAATACTTATGCTGATTTGCACACAAAGAACTCTGTAAAACCCTATGCTTTTATTGTAAGAAGTATAATACAATATAAATAGTATTTTTTTAGAAGGTCTAAAATAAAAAAGAAAGAAAGACTGAAATGGTTAAAGAAAAGAGGATTAGGGCCGAATGTTAGAGATGGAAATTAAAATGGGGAGTAAAATGAATTTAAGAAAAATAAGAGACAAAATTAAAATAATAATAATAGAATAACAAAAAGTAATGACCTCTCTTGTAAAGAGAGAAACGGTCACCTTAAATAAAAGGGAGAAGGGGAAGGGAGAACTTTTTGTGACTTTTTAATTCTAAGAGCGAACAAATCAGAAAAGGAAATTGAGAGAAACATAGAAAGAGATTAGTAGTAAAAACATTACTTAAGCAGGAATTCAAGGAAATTAAAGAAAAGTAGGAAGAATTGGAGAAGAAGGGAAATAAATAAAGAAAGTGATCCTTTATATTTAAGATTCATTGGTAAGGTGTCTTGATATCCTTATTCTCTTATTTTTCTTAAACTTGAAGAAAAAGAGAAAAGCCCCAATTTGTTTTAAAAAAATTAGGGTTCATGTAAATTGAAAAAACCTTAGTGATTTGGTAAAGATTTCATGAAATAAAATTGTAATAAGAAGTATTTAGAAGAAATAAACAACAAATTAAAGAAAAATTCAAGGGTAGAAACCCTAATTAGGTTTGGCTAATTAGGGAAAACTTTATGTGTAATCTTTGCTTGAATTTATGCATGATTATTGTGGTACAAACATCAAGGATGTGATAAACTTAAGTTTAGGCATGAAAACTAGATGGAAAAATAGTTGAATTCTTTAATTCTAAGGTTTTGAATAATATTGGAGAAACTCATGTTTCTATAAGAAACAATAAAATTTTATGATTATGGAATAAAATTAAGGGTAATCTTGTGGAAGAATTGAGAAGAAACCTTTAGGGAGGAAGATGAAGGGTTTTGGCCACAATGAGTTTTGCAAGGGAAAGAGGGATTTGTAGTATTTGAGTGTATGTCCTTTAAGAATTCATCATTTGGTGTGTTAAGTATGTAACTTGAATGAGTAAGAAATGATTTTGAAAGGAAAACTCAAGAATTTTAAGGATGAAGGTTTTAGCTAGAGAAAGAAAGAAGAAAAAATCTTCTGGAAATGGACTAGCCATTTTGAGAAACGGCTAGACCGTTTTGGTTATTGTCTAATTTTAGTTGGTTTTGTGTTTTGTTTTGTTTTGTTCATTTAGATTTGTTTAAAGGAGATGAAAATTATTTGATTTAATTTAATATAATAAGTGTGCTTAATGATGATGACTGAAACACTTAATCTGAAGTAATGTATACACATATAGCCTAATAAGGACTGTTATAATAGCTTAAATGTTATCAATTAATGGTTGTCTTGGCACCCTAAGTTATTAAAAACAAGGGCTTAAGAAGCAACTTTGATTGAGAAAGACTTTAAAAACTTTTTAATGGTAAAAAAAAAATCTAATATAGGGCTATTGTGATAGCCCTATTACAGGAGGCAAGGGGGGTTATTTTAGGCATCCCAAAACTTAATTATCTTGGAAAAGATGAGTGATTTTTATGTGAAGAAAAAAACATAATATATGTGTGCATGAAATTAGCCTACATGATAATATTTCTTATGTTGAAAAGTTAAGTATTGGAAATCTAGAGCTTAATATGTGATAATGTAAGGGCATAAGTATTAATGAGTAATAAGTATTCAAATTGTTAAAATATTAAGAAGTAAATTGCTAATATTTAAGGACTAAATTTGATATAAGACCTTATGTGAGGCATCAGCTGTGCGACCCTAGACTAGCGGGTCAAGACTAGTAAGAGGATGTGAAAACCTGGCTAAATCTTTTCTAAAAAAAAATAAAATAAGTTTATTTTTAGTTGAGAAATAAATTGGATTAAGTTAGATGAAATAAAATTAGATAATTGAAGAGGCAAAATTGGATAAAAGAAAAAGTCACAAAGCATAAAGTAATTAGAGTTAAATGAGGTGGAACAAAAAAGAATTAAATATAAATGAGGGGTCAATGTGTAATTAATGGAAAATTAGGGTATAAGTACCCATTCTTTCTCCACCTAGCCGACAATTTACATGAGAAAAGGGGGGGATTATGATATTTTCTTCCAAATTCTTGCAAAACTCAACCAAAAGAAGAGATATTAGGGTGTTTAAAGCTCATCTAAGGAATTAAAAAGGGGAGATTAAGGGTTTTGGGTGAGCTTTGGAGAGTAAATTAAGGGCTGGGGTTTCGAAAAAAAAGAGAGGGAAAAAAGGGCATTGAAGGGGGCTTGATTTCCTAAGCTTCCAACACTTGAAAAATCATCCATTTAAGGCAAGAAATATCTTTAAATAGATTAATTGCATTGGATTTGAGTTTTTGTTAATAAATTGTGAATGTTATGCTTTTGTGAGGATGAAATTGTATTGATTATGTAATGAATGAATGTTATTGAGATTAGTTAATGATTATTGGCATGAATTAAGAATAGGTAATGGTTTAATGTAAATAAATAAATAAATTGAAAGGATAAATGCCCCTTATATTGGCTTAGTTTCGCCAAGGGAGAAAAAAAATTAGGTGATTGGAAATTTTTATAAAATTAATTAAGATTGATGAAGATTTTAGGTTAGGTGAATATTGATGAATAGGAAAAGAGAGAAAAAATTAAAAAATATTGGTCATTAAGAAACAAGAGGAAAAATTATTTTGATTATAGAAAAGGAAACCGGTTAACTTGATGAAGAAAAAAATGGAAATGATTAAAAGAAAGGAAATGTACATCGTATATGACTATAATGTGAATACTTGGTACGACGTAAATAAGAATTCAAGATTTATATGAAAAAAAGGAATTGAGTGATATGATGGATGAATATCCAATGATATGTTGATTTTATTAGTACAAGAGAGGCTATGGGACCTAATCAGCAGCGGGGACCAGCTCACGTGTACAGACATTAGGTAGGTGTTCGACACCTTGTAGGAAAAAATTAGTTAGTTTCTAAATAATGGTTTTATTCTATTGAATCTTTGTCTAGAGTTGTGAATGGAAAGAAAAAGAAATTTTGAAAACTAACTCTCTAGTTAATGAGATTATTGCCCTATTTAATGGGCAATTTGAGAAAAATAACTCCCTGGTAATAGGATTAGTGCCTTATTTAATGGGCGATTTAAAAAAACTAACTCTTTGGTTAATGAGATTAGTACCCTAGTTAGTGGACGATTAAGAAAATTTACTTCCCTTGAGAATGTGATTGATGACCTGGTTATAATGGGCAATTGAAGAAACTAATATATGCATACTAATAAATCTACTTCTTTATTCGATGTTAGGAAGAACATGAAAATTAGTTATAATGACCGTTATCAGCTTTTTAATCAATAATTATTTATCATTACTTTCCATATCTAATGTGATTATATATATATATATATATATATATATATATTTTAGTTCATTAATAAATCATTTACTATTATTCTCTTATTTTACGACATGACAACCTTATGCCCAACACTATGTGAACGTACTATGTTTACTTTTAGCCTCCCCCCCTTTTTTTTCTCTCTCCATCATCAATATCCAAATTGTGATTCCTAATTGCCCATTCACTTGGATACTAATCTTCATTATCTAAGAGATTATTGATTAAAAAGCTGATAACGGTCATTATAACTAATTTTCATGTTCTTCCTAGCATCGAATAAAGAAGTAGATTTATTAGAAATTAAACCGATGTAACTTGAGAATACTATATTTTGTTGTAATATAATTTTGTAATCAAATCGTTTTTACCTATTGAATTTAATTATGAATGTTGTAATTAAGAAATTTGTCTTTTGTATGCATTATATAAATTGTGATAATTTTGAAGGTTAATCCATTTAAATTTTAGATTCACTTTTAGTTATAATTTAAAATTTGTTAATACTTAATTTTATTGAATGAATGTTGAAGAAAATAAATGTTGGTGTGATAATTAAATTATAGGAGTCTCAGATGGTGGGACAAATGATATTTAGACTACTAGCAAATTGTAAATATGTTGGGTCGATAACTTGATATTGAAAATATAGAGGAAACTCTGCTGAATTTTTAATAGAAATAATAATAATAATAATATAAAAAAAAATTCAGGTCCTTATAATTAATATCAGTTCAAGAAAATTAGGGTTGTTACAGAGAAACAGGTAGGTGCTTGTCAATCATCCCTTTTAATTTAAAACAATTTATGTAATTTTTTATTTTTAGTATTAAGATAATGATTTGTACATTGTATAAGGATTAATGAAGTCTCGATGTGGTGATTATTTTTAGACAAGTGTCATGTGCATGAAACTGACCACATGAGTGGAGCTTTGATTAATAAGTTGTTATTTATATGATGTTTAAATTGTTGTATGAAAAGCTAACCATATTAGTGGGACTTAGCTTGAGAATGTCGAATTGGGAAAACAAGTACATATGGTTTGTGTGCATGATAGCCAACCACATGTGTGGGTCTAGGGTCAAGGTCCCTTGGAGGGCATGTTGGATGCATTTTTTTATGCATAGGAGTCGGCCACTTTAAATTGTTAACATCAAGTCAGCCATGAAGAAATGAGAACTTGATCATAAAATTAATGTACGAGCCACATGCGTAGGGGTAATGGGTAATTTATAGTCAGTTGCCTGATCGAGATAAGGAAGGTGTTGGACATTCATCTTTAGCATGGAAGCTAAGTGAAACAAATGACTAATTGTTGTTTATCTTAATGAACTTATAAAGAAGGATCATGAAAGGTTAGAAATGATGAACTTTATTGTTAGTCAGTTGCCTGAGCGAGATAAGGAAGGTGTTGGACATTCATCTTTGGCATGGAAGCTAAGTGAAACAAATGACTAATTGTTGTTTATATTAATGAACTTATAAAGAAGGATCATGAAAGGTTAGAAATGATGAACTTTATTGTTAAGTTTACCTTTTGGTATTCTTGTGTGGAAATCATCATTTTGAGTCTAATTTTATATGAATGAGTTAGCTTAGAGATTATGGGCTTATGTGTTAGATGTTGAAATAAAAAGGTTCTGATTTGTGCAATACTACTACTAATTGTTGATAGAGGAAATGTTTATGATAAAGGATATAAAGAAATGAAGTCTATGGAAATTGTGAAAGTTAATTTAACATATGCTTGTTTTGTTAATGTCGTAATGTGATGATATAATTTTTTATTCTGAATTCTTAGTATGCTTAGTTTGATAGGTTTTTCATGTGCTCCTCGAAACTAAATTGACATGATAAACTATTTAGCTGAAGGACTTTTACCAATTTCCATTTAGTTGTAGGATTCCCATATTTTATGATATTCATGTTAGTTCTCGAGAGAATGTGATAAATATAATTGTTGAATTATTAAGGATTATTATTTTATTATGGTGAAGTTGTAATAATGATGATGGATTCATTTTTTTTTCATTATAAATATAATAGTGTGATGTTTTACTATTTCAAGTCCTTCTATTATAATATTGTATCTATGATTGTTTGGTTTGGAAATATATGTGGATGATTATAGATAGTGCTATTGAGTGGGTATAAGTACACCCGATGTTGTGATAAAAACATTTTTCATGATTCTTATGTGTTTTACTATTGGTTATCATATGTGCCCGCATAAAAATTATACAAAGGGGGTGTTATGAACCCTATGTTCCTCATTAAACAATGTTATAAAAGATGATTGACTTAACTTTTAGTTCTATCAACATATATAGGTTTGTTGATAATGATAATAATCTTTATAGGAGTATAGTTATAGATACAATGAGAATGAATTAGGGTTAATCAGGTGAAGGTTTATTCCTTTATATGAAGAACCAAATATAATACAACTAGTTTTTTTGAACTTTAAAAATATTTTGATAAATCATTATGAGATGGTTGCATAACTCATAATAAGTTATCGTCCATTGTATTAGTGTTTACCATTAAGTTAGATTATAGGCTTAATGAAGTAGATTATGATAACATTATTGAATGAGCTAAAACCATGTTACCTGGAAAAAAATGAGGTGAAACATAACTTTTATATTGTAAAATGTATGATGAAATCTCTTAGTCTAAGAAACCAAAAAAATGATATATGTCTAAACTTTTTCATGTTGTACTATGAGAATATGCAAATTTTACCAAGTGTAAAATATATTAGCATGCTCGGTATAAATTCAATAGTGGTAAAGGAAAAACATTAGTCACATATAAAAAACTGAGATACTTTCCAATCACTCCTAGAATGCAAATGTTATGTCTCTAAAGATTGCTGAATACATAACATGACATCATTTAAATGATATGATGAATGAAGTCATGATGCACCCTTCTGATGGTGAAGCTTGGAAGTAGTTTAATAGTGTGCATCCTTATTTTTTAATGGAACCGTAAAATATATGTCTTAGCTTGTGTACAAATAAATTTAATCCATTTGGATAATTTGTGGTACCATATTCTTATTGGCTGGTCATATAAATACTTTATAACTTACCCAGGGATATGTATGGAGCCAGGATTCATTTATTTTCTAAGGTTATTCTTGGTCTTTACAATCCAGGTAGGAATATAAATGTTTGTCTTCAATCGTTGATTAATGAGTTGAATTAATTATAGTAAGTCAGAGCTTTGACATATGATGTCTCAAGGAATCAAAAATTTTAGATGGACATCATTGATGTGGGCTATAAATGATTTTCCCTTGTATGAGATGGTTTTGGGTTGGAGCACATATAGAAAATTAGCTTGTCTATACTATATGGAAAATAATAAGGCTTTTACCTTAATTAATGGTGATAAAGCTTTTTTTTTTTTTGCTTCTAGATGTTCTTGCCAATTTGTCATTGATAGAAAAACAATGGAAAGAGCTTTTTGAAAGGTTTGAAAGGAATATTGCACCGTCAATACTGTTGGGTGAAGAATTGTATAAAGTAGTTTCACAATTGAACTTTTGGTAAGTAAAAGTTTTCTAATTTTGGTGTGACCCACAATTAGGTAAAACATAATATATTTTGAGATTTGTTTTATTAAATGTCATGCATATTGAGAAAAATGTCTTTGACAATACTTTTAACACGATCATGGATTGAAAATGGAAAACTAAGGACAACATAAAAACTAGAATGAATCTAGTTTTGTACTGTGATTGTTAAAATATAGAATTGCTTAATGATGAGTTAAATGTCACAAAGCCTAAAGTCGTCTTTGCCTTAGACAAGGATGCAAAGTTTCTTGTCTATAAATGGCTTAAAAGTTTGCAATTTCTTGATGTATACTTCAAACATAGCTAGATTAATGAATTCATGAGAATGTAGATTGTAAAAAACGAAGGGTCATAATTTTCATGTATTTATGCAAATACTTATTCCAATTGCCTATAAAGATTTATTCCAAAAAAAAGATATGTGATGTATTGATAAAAATAAGTCACTTTTTAGAGATATTTGTTCGAGCAAGTTGCATTTTCATCATATGAAACAACTTGAAACAAATATCATTGACACAATCTGCAAATTAATTTTTATTATAAATCTAACATAAAAACTTTTTTTTAGTTAAAAATATAACTTTTCATGATAATTTTTAATTTGAATGAAATAAAATTAATATTCTACAATTAGATTATCACAAATTTAAAATACTAAGATGACTACTATAAACTATGGTTTTTT
>Ga0307517_10009180_pt1 | contig 14064 bp, 13 predicted proteins | sample 23_EM_MG_FD_194515 | JGI IMG/M metagenome (GOLD analysis project Ga0307517, IMG submission 194515) | Populus trichocarpa ectomycorrhiza microbial communities from riparian zone in the Pacific Northwest, United States - 23_EM | ecosystem: Host-associated > Plants > Roots > Unclassified | place...
TCTCCTAGTAAGGCGCCTCGTATATTCCTTTTCTTTTGTCTCAACTGGGGGCTGAGTTTGCGGTGTTTCCCCCTCGCGTAGCTCAGAAAGGAAACTCCAACGTCCTAGCACATTTTTCTTCTATTCGAGTTCTTACGGTATTCCAACAACCAATGCATCAAATCCCGCCGCGATGAAGGTCCATATTTAAATTCGTCCATTCCCCTTCCCGGTGAATCTGGAAGCATGCTCTAACACGAGAAGTTCCCCCTACGGCTTTCTTCTGTCAGTCATGCCAGCTACCGGTATATCCTGAGATCTTGACCATTTCTGTTATTGAGATGTCGGCGTTCGATACCACTTTTGGTATTGGTTGAATACGCTAACCTTGTGTCATGACACCATACCAGACCTACTCACAAACCATCACTCCCCCACAAAACAAGACAATAGCAAGCAGCCAGCGCAACGTGCAGTACATAGTACGGTAACCGGAAGGAAAGAAAGTAAGGAATGGACTACCACGCCCTTCAATGCCCAAGGCCAATTTCTAACGCCACCCACGAAGGAGCCATGGTATGATACTGTGGGGTATGTTGACCCAAACAACACCCCCCCCCCCACCCTCCAAACAACCATCAGAGATCCCCCTTCCGCCACTATCAGTGGTCGGACATACAACACCTTTATACACATTAACACGAACGAATTAGGCAAGAAAATCATGATAGAGCCACCACCACCACCGCCATCACCACCCCTTAAGATCGGATAGCGTACGGTAGCTTCTTAACATCTTGTCCCAGTCGAAACCGACCATATCTACCCAGTGCTATCCCCTAAACGGTCAATGGGGCCGGTATGGGACCCTTGATCTTCTCCAGGTGGAAAGTTCGGTATGATACCCACAATGACCCCTTCTATCTTTTCAGCGAGAGAAATTGTTTTATTCTAAACAAGTCTTTTCTCTTATTGCTGTGTCTTTTCCACTGTCTCTTTTTTAAAAAATTTTAATCATTGAGGTTGATCTCGGGTGCTCGTGTTGTCATTTGGGTTCGTTAGCCTCTGACCGTCTAAGGGATATAATACGACGAGGCTAGCAACCAATATCACCAGCAGAACGGCATGTACCACCTAAACCAGCCAACTTCTCACCCTCCATTTACTACATTTTAAAACCGAAAAAATTAAAATTTGATACCATGGTCCAATATTCCCCCAAATATCTCCCCCGAGCACCAACAGATCATTAAAGTATTGCTAGCTATCATACCCCGGCACAATATTGTAACATTGAAGTTGAAAAACAGCCCCAAGCACCGCAGTTACCCACACACAAAAAATAGCCAGAAATTGCGCCAAGGCCAATGTACCACCTGCCATGGCTCTCCTGATAATTTCTCAGTCAGTTTAGGTACAGAGTTCTAAAGGGATGGAAAGCGAACCCCAGGGAATTGTTTCACATGTAGATGAAGACTTGCTTTGCTTTGCTTTACTAGAGTAGTGGCTGGAGGGTCGTGAATATGGCTGTTTTCGGTGGAAAACCTGGCACCACGGGTCATTTTTGTCGACAGCCTCCGTACAGCTAGTAGGTGAGCGAGCGATCAGCGTTTGGTATTACAAAATCGAAAAAAACCTGAATTCACAAAGGCTCATACTGGACGGTAAGGAATTGAGCCGTGACTAGGTCTTAATATCCGGGATGGCAGGTGTGGGTTGTACTCGATTCAATCCGACCCAGTTCGAACATTCCCCTATCCCAGAATGTGCAAGATATTAAGATCATGGTCAACTGCTAGCACTGTGCGATAGAAAATGCCATTAAGTGGAATAGGCTAAATCCCACAGCACAGCTACCCACCAATCATCCACAGAACCTGCACACCAATACCGTAGCCATGACAAATGCACAATTTCATTCAGCCATCCGTCCATCCATCCATTCAATCATCCCACAGAAACTAACTCGTCCCAACCACAATCCAGAGCTCAAGAAAATGGAATGAAAAAAAGAGGAAAAAAAGAACCTAACTCCCAATTCCCATCTAAGAAATGAAAAACGAAAACAAAAAGGTGAAAAAATGAAAAAGCAGCGCCTAATCCCCATTAGCAATACCGGGAGTCTTTTTTTTTCTTTTTGATGCATGTGTGAGTTTTTGTCGCCATCAGTAGCCTTGCATAAAGCAATTCGCGAATTATCGTACCAAGAAAATGAGGGGAAAACAGATAAACAGAAAGGAAGATACACAGTGTCCAGTGTCCATTCTGATGTGACCGAAAAGAAAGAAAAAGAACGGGGAAATGGGAGAAAAAAGAGAAAGAGCAAGAAAAAGACTATTATACCTTCTCGAGAGTTCGCTCATTTTTGTGTTTTTTATAGCAATAAAAGCAGAGCAGATGCAGAGCAAAAGTTATCCGCGACTAGCGCATCCACCACATGTGACGACCCAATACCTATTACAATTCTCGCAAAGCCAGACCTCCCTGCCACAACCTTCGCACAACCCTCTTGGTCCATCTAGCATTGCAATCCTACGTCCAGGCCTGCCAGTCGTAGCCCCGCTGCCGGTCCTGCCTCCCGGGGAATTATTGCGACGTCTAGGTCCGAGCGAGACTCCTATACCCGGAGCTGGCTGATTTTGGTTGTGGGTTTGTTGAGGGGGAGGAGCAGGGTGGTGGAAGTGGTTATGTACGTTTGGTTGGGTTATTGGTTGTTGTTGGGTAAAGTTATTTTGTGTAAAGATATTTTGGTGGTTGTGGGGGATCTGAGGTAGAAATCCACCAACGCCAGCGGCTGCTGGGGCTGTAGATCCTCCTGGAGAGTTGGAATCTGCCGCCGTCGGACCGAAGGGTGGTGTGCTAGCTTGAACCGCTGCCATCAGGTCTAGAAGGGCGGTGTTCATTCCATCACCGAGATTCGCGTTCGCTACGTCTCCGGGGGCGTTGGCTGGCTGGGTGGTAGTTGCCGTGGATAGACCCGCGACTGGCGTATCGGATAAGCTATTCGGAGAGAGCACACCACCGGTACCGGTGCTCGGAGTCAGGGGAGGCTGTCCTTGCTGTTGGACAGGTGCTGCGGGATGGCCGGCTGCTCCTGCCCCACCTCCAGTGATTATTTGTGATGCTACATTGGCGACAGCTGTTAAGCCTTGGATACCCTGTAATCCAGCTATTTGTGATATGTGGGCTAGCGCGCTAGTATTTGGCATTGCACTCCCCTGATTATTAAGTCCATAATGTGTTAGAAGGTGACGCTGTATAAGTGACTGTTGAGAACGAGATAATGAAGCGCCCGTGCTCACCACCACGCCTAAACCATACTGTGCAGGATCCTGTAGAAACTGCCCAGCGGACCACCCTTGAGAATTGTTTGCAGCGATACCACCTCCACCCCCAGCTATCCCTCCCACTACAGCTCCACCACCGCCACCAGCAGCGTTAAGTACATTACCCTGGCCCTGCCCTAGGCCCGGAGCGGTCAAAAGCTGGGCTGGAGCTGCCGGCGCTGGGACATTCTGCTGCTGAGGCTGTTGAGCTGCCGGTGGGGCTGGGATAGCATGTCTAGGAATTCTAAATACTCTTCCATCATCCAGAATAAGTATACGCTCGCCTGGAAGTCTTGGTAGAGGGTAGTGATAGGTCTTGCGCGGGTTCCTAGATCCATTGTTATGATGAGAACTGTCCCCCGCCGTACCAGCAGTAGCACCGCTACCAGGCGCTTGTGAGGGATTCTCCGTCTGGTTGCCCGGGTTAGAGGCTAAAGTGGAAACATCAAATTCGTCATCATAGATAAAGTGCGTCTCCTCGCCATCAGTATGCGAAAGCCTCCATCTTGAATGATCAAAGCTGGTAGCGCAGCCGGCACCCTGGCAAAAGAGAACATCGACATCGATCCCCAAACATCCCGCAATTGAATTCAGCCCTCCGACATTTCTCCCAAACGGACACTCTTTAGCATATTGCCATTCTTTTTTCCCTTTATACTTCTCGGGAGGATCCACGTATAGACCGTTCACGTTAGCCAGTTCAAGTCGTCTCAATGATAGACACGGGAGCCCAAACTCTTCGAGCTCCTCAACAGTGGCGGGAAGTGGAGAGGGGACAGTGCTAAGATCCTCATTCTGTTGCTGTGCTTGCGCTTGCGCCTGTGCATGAGCTTGGGGGTTTTGCTGGATAGCACCAAAACCTGCATTGTTGGCCACCGCACCCGCATTGCCCCCGTTTTGCTGTTGTTGTTGAGCCGCTGCAAGCTGTTGAGTAGCCTTCAACCTCAATTCCCTCCGTTTAGGAGCGGTTACAACAATTAGGATTTTTTTAAGAAACGAGTTTATTTCTCCGATTTCAACCAACGGACAATTGGTTACACACAACTTCTCAAGACGTAAGGACTGGTCGGCGAGCAGCCTGTATGCACCCCCTGATATGGACTCAAACTCCTTGGAAAAGAGCCCCGTTCTACTGGTGTAGGTGTCATGCTCCATCTCGCTTGTCGGGACCCGATCCGAGGATCTATCGGGGAGAAGTCCAGGGATCTTTCCACCAGCCGTAGCAGCAATGAGGAGTTTGACGAGCCTGGTGGTTACACCGGTTCCGGACAGGTCGATACTATTAAGGAACCTCCAAGCACCAACATACCCCTTCTCTAAACCCCCAGACACAGTTACTGTGCGGCCATCTTCAAGCAGCCGACGTCTACTATTTATTTGAATACCCCCAAGCGGACGATATAGGAACTCAATGATATGCCTATTCTTAACATGCGTAAGGTGTGCGAACGATAGTTTGCGAGCAGAAAACGGATGTAGGGGGTTGACGAGCAGATAGGTCTGGCGAGAAACAAGTAAAAGGGAGAGTATATCATTCATATGCTCAAGAGCTGGAAGAATGGATTCGATGATGACAGGATTGGAGAGAATCTCGGGCCCGCGGGAAGATGCAGACGAAGTGATATCCATTTCGTCCATGGTCCAAGCGTGATGGGCTTGGAGGGAAAGATGGTCGAAGAGATGAACTATGGACGCCGTGGTGACGGACTACGTATGGATAAAGCAGCGGGCGGCCTGTATGCGGGTGACTGTGGGAGGAGGCAGGAGGGACTGCAGACTAAAGATCAATGACAATAGATGGAGGGGGATGGATGGGGACGGGATGTACACGCACGCTTTGACAAAATGCTTCGTAGGCGCGTTACCGGGTATGCAAGATAATAGCACAGAACACTGTGCTCTCCAAAGCTACGGAGAATGCGCAATCGGATAGCAAAAGAGGTCAATCGACGGAGAAAGGAAGGCTTCGTGCGATGCGGGTGAGGCTCGAATGACCGTGCGGAACCAGGAAGCCTGACCAAAGAGGTGTTCGGGTTAGTTTAGCGGCACAAGGGAGAAAAAGACCCTTTTCTTTTTTTTTCTTTTTCTTTTCTCTCGCCGGTACAACGGCGATAACTTAGTCCTCCGACCGTTTTATCTCTGTTGGTATGATAGGTCTGATAAAGTGGTGATAGAAAGAAAAGTTTAGAGTGTTGTATGTAGTATGGGAAGAACAGTTTGTAGGAGAGAATTCTGATGCCTGCAGGAGATCTTGAAGCGTAGCGAGCTGGGACGGTACCTGGAAGGAGGTACGTATACAAGCCGTTCTGTTGGCCCCGTGTGGTGCGGGGGGAGGGGGTAAGGTAAGGAATGGAGGGACCGCGAGAGCAGTAAATGCAACACAGATGCCAAAGACAACAACAAAATGAATATGGCGATTCGAAAAAGTGAAGGTGTATGTTTGTATGTGCGTGTGAATGTATAGTACAGGTATCGCAGCTATTGTAATCATAGACACGAAAAGTCGGTTTGGGTTCCCAAGCTGCGGCAGAATTGATGTCCCAACGAAGGCTGCTCCGATCAAAGGCCAACACCCAAAAAAGGACTCCCCTCCACTCAGATCCAAATCCGATCTGCCAAGACATGGAAAAACGCCAAGTTACCATCAAAAATTGTCCAGATGAGGAAATCAGGAGACCTAAAGTGAAACCTCGCTGCATCACTCGTGTACCCTTTTCCTTCCACGCTTGACGATTGCCCGGCTGACAAGGAGAAGTGAAGCCATGACATTAGTTGCTGGTGCTGTGCGCGAGTACTCGAGTACCGTGGTCGGCCGTCTCCGCTATCTAGGCCCTTGCTGCCAGCTGCTTGTCTACAGTACCCTATTCGGCCCTGACGCCAGAAGCGGTGAACCCACTCACAAACCTACAGTACCAGTACTCTTTTATGCTCATCTATCCGGTACGCCTAGGATGCAGAGGAGGGAGGGGAAGGAAAAGACTAGCGGTATCGGAGCTGAAGAAATATCTGTAATATCCTACACACAAAGGAGAGTGGAACTACTCTGCGATACGCTTATCGATAACCAACGATCGCCAAGTAACTTATCCCTGGGCGAGCGAAGGGCACAAAGTATCGGGTACGGAGGGGCATGAATTACCAAGTTCTGCGATGCCTACCGTGGTCTAGTGGAACATTACTAGTAGATTACGGGTAGGGAAGCATACCGCGCTCGAGTAGGGCATTTTCACTCTGTCCCGGGGCTCGGTGAATGGCATACTTCCTCCAACGGCAACAATAGTATTATTATGGGAACAGTGTGCCCCAGGAACATGCCTCGCCTCGAGGGCCTCTTTTGTATCTGGCTTCACGTAGCGAGCGATAGCACAGCAGAGGGATAGGCCATCACTCCTCTACTGTACTCGAGTAGAATACTGTAGGAGAATTTATCGGTACCGTTTTGTACTTGTATATTGGACGATGGCATTATCCGCCCCTTGTCCCTCTCGCTCTGCACCCCGTTCTGCAAATATAGCTGCATGCCGTTGTATTCGACTCTCTCTCTCTCCGAACAGCTCATCTAGCGGCGAAGGCAAGCCCAGGTACAGCACTAGTACAGCCTCTCTACTCGTAATGAGTGCCAACCCCCGCCGCCTTCAGGAGAAGCGCACACGCAGGCAGGTAGCCCTTTCCGTCCCTTCTTTAAGTTACATAACCCCAAGATGCAGAAAGGGATATGGTGGCGATGCAGGAAGCAGTTCCTCCAATCTTGCCCACTTTATCTTTTACTCCACCGGTCATTTTGATCCTACCCGAGATAGAAAACAGCAAAGAGGACCGGGAGATCTTCGATACGATAAATACACGCATCCCCAAGCTCTGGAAGCCATTGGTGCTGTAGAAAGGTCCGCGGCCCAATTTCATGTAGTCCAAATAGCGATGATAGCATTCCAAGGTGGTGTCTAGGTAAGAGTAAAGACTCCCATACCGATAAAGGGCGGCGTACGGCGTCTTTCGCTCGATTGCCGTGACCACACTATCGCGCAGTGGCGGCAGGGTTGTCAATCCCATCATTTTTCTTGCATGGAACAACAGGACAACAGCCAGGTCCCCCACCACACTGCCAGTACCACACCAAATAATCGCGGCCTTAAACTGAGCCTGAATTTGAGGTGTGAAAAAGAGGTATTTTGCATGATGAGCTTGTCCTATTTAGAAGTCTAACCCTCCCTTGGGGCCATTACTAGGACTAGCGAGTTTTGGAGCCCCAACGGGAGCGAAGGCAGCCCCACCAGGTGCCCTCCTCAAGCCTCCCTCCTCCCACCTGCTTCGGATGGCGGGGCGTGATAGGTCAGGAAGGACCAGCTTCAGTTTTACTGTTGCAGATCACACTACTCGAGTACTGGGAGCGGTGGATTTCCAAGAAGGGTACTTGCACAGGCGGGCTGGTTGTTGTTCTGTGGTGTGGTTACTCCTGCAGGCCCAACTGCTACAGTACAGTACTTACTGTACCATTGCAACCAAGCAGGCATCTGCGCCAGGAAGCACCACTCCTTCCATCCACCTGATACGCCAGATTAGATAGGGAAGGAAGGATATCATCATACCGACAGGTTCCCATACGGTAATGCGCTCTTACTTGGGTCTAGGGTACGGTATACAAATAGTGTACGGATATCGATTGCGTTTCGTTTACTGTATTGCTTTTTGCAGATTATTTGTAGGATGGAGATTTTCTCAGTAGTAAGCCAGGCAATCCGAACGGGGCGAGACAATGTAAATTGGCGCGCCTGCTTCACCCACGCTTCATTCGCACAACTCATATAATGACATCTAGATAGCTGTGGTGTTCCCCTTCGCCCGCTTTAACGACACCGCACTGCGGCCCCAGCTACAGAACGAGCACAATATACTGCATACCGGTACCATACATACTTTTTTACCGTGACATACATTACACGAGCTCCACGACACCCTCCTGCGCTCATCTGCTTCGGGAAAGCGGTTCGTTCAACCATTCACTGAGATTCGTACGACAGAACGAAAGGGCTCCCTCTACGTACCGTACACCATTTGCTATTCGCTGTCGTCATTTCACCGTCCTCTATTCGTCAGAACTACCTGCCCTATTTCCCCCCCCTTCATTTATTGTTTCCCCTGACACCCGTGCAGTAGGGCAAGTGGGCTAGAGTGCATGAGAGATAGGAGAAGGAGAGATAGAAAGAAAGAAAGAAGGAAAGAAAGAAAGCCGCTTTCTCTGCCCCTCTACATCCACTGCTCAGCTAAGCTTAGCTCGCTCCCACCAACGCCTAACACCCCTCCATCCATCATTCCTGCCGCCCCCCACCCCTCCTCTCCCGGTTCCGGCCTCCCCGTGCCTACTGCCGCCGCAACTACAAAACCAATACAAACCCCCTTCCCCCCCCCCCACCTCCCTTCCCGTCCACTCCCGAATATTTTTCCCTCTCTCAAACTCTTCTTCTGTACTGCGATATCTCTGTCTGAATATAGCAAGAGCCAGAAAGAGATCCTTGGCTACTACTTCCCTTGCTCATTCTTCCTTTGTAGTCCCGACTTTATGCCCGCGTACACTGAACACTTCAAGAACCCCCGCCAGCAGCAACAAAATAGAACCTCGTCAACTAGCTCGCTAGCTTCGAATCCTGTGCCTATCGCCGCACAAGCCTCAGTTATTTCATCTGCACTCGGAGGTGGGAGCGCGTTTAGTTCGTCGAGAGCTCGGATATACCCCAAAGAATAGTCTGTGCTCCCAATCATTTCCATTGACTCATCCATTTCCTCCCTTCTCTCTCTTTCCTTTGAGCAAGCCGCAATCTGTCATAAACAACTTTTGCTCTTCTCACACCCCCCCGCTAGTTACACCTCCTATCCTCTCTCTTTCCCCGATCATATAATTACTCATACTTTTCCCCTTCTTCATCTCGTCAAGATCATTCTTTGTGCATTTGTCCACACCTATAACCTGTCTCATTACCCCTCCTCTCTCTCCCAGAGAAAGAGAGGGATCCCACTGTACTCTTGAGAGGTATCGAGTGCTAATATTAGGCTTTCATGGCTCGCAGCGGTATTAGTCGCAATTCAGCTCCAAAGTCTCCCCATCTTTCCAATACTGCTTCTCCCCTCCTCTCCGCTTTTCAGACTCCGGGGGAGCTATTATCGCGTTCTATTCCGTTCCCCGGCTTTCTTTCATCTTCCACACCATCCACCGGACCTCCAAACAGCCTTGGTTCTGCCTCCGGCGGCATAGGAATTGGCGTGGGTGGTGCATCACCACCTCCGAGTGCACCAGCATCATATAGCTCCGGGGGTAATTTTGGTGCTGCACGTCAAGTGCGTGGATACCCGGGATTTGAGGAACAGTACTCGTCCTATCATGGGCATGGGGGATACTATAATCCAACGCAACGATATGCACAAGGATCACCAAGTCCGTTAAATGCGCAGTTCGGGGCGGCAACCGTGAACACACTGTTGCAACCAGGAGAGGGTAACTTTGCATGCACGTTTGACACATTAGACGAGCCTGCCTTCGGTGGGGCAAACGGTGGCTTCATGGGTTTAGCTGTGAGTGGGGGTAACGGGAATGGGGGGGGCGAAAATGTGGTCTGTCTCGGGTGGGAGGGTGGTGTTGATATCTGGAGAGTGGGGAGGGGAGTTGTAGAACAAGTTGGGCGACTGGAGGGGTTGGGCGGCGGAGTGAAGGGTGCTAAGGTAACGATACTCTGCCCTTTCTTTTTTTTTTTGCCCTATTTCCCCTCTCATTCGGTTATTTTGGCCCACGCGGGTTGATTTCTATTTCGGGTCTGGGGTGCCTAATCGGATCGTCGTACCAATCACATTCGGGGAGCCATTTTGTGAGCGGGATGTTGAATATTGTTTAAGGCCTCCATCGGTTACTAACAGGCATGTGCTTCCAGATACTACCAACACCGCCTCGGGATGATCCTCTAGCAGTCCATAGGCCACTTATATGTCTCACTTTACACTCCCCCGTTTCCCCTCAGGCAGCCCCAGAAGGGGAAAGACCTCCACCGATTATGCAAGAAGATGAAACACCCTACTCTACGTCACCTCCTTCCCGCCCTTCAACTTCCGCCTCCAACAGAAGCGCACATTCCCCAGCACAGCCAACCGAATGGCAAACTACGGTTGAGGTCTGGAGTTTGTCTTCCCGTATAAGGATTGCAAGACTATTTACCAGTCCCTTGGTGTCAACGGCAGATTTTGGTTTCGGGATAGGGAGTCCGCCACCCCCATGGGGAGGTTTGAGGGTAGAAGTTGTTGGTACAAAAATAGCAATAGGTGTTGGGATAAGTGGAGAATTGTATGTATACGGCTTGGACGGTGGTAATGGGTCCCAGGGCGACAATGCCGGGTGGAAGTGTTTGGGCAAACTGTGGACCGCTGTCCAGGCGCACTCCGCCGGAAGCTTTTCCACCGACGGTGGAATCCCAGGTCTCGGTAATGATGGGAAGATGACGGGCATGGGAGGGCAAATTGGGACACCAGTATTTTCGCTTTCAGACGGGTGGTTGGCATATTGCCCTGCATCCGCTGGTTCAGCTTATCACATGGGTGGTGAAGTCGGTGTTCCATTCAGTTCTCCAACCGTCAAATCCCAGTCACCGCCTGCACAGCCAGCTATCACGGCTGCAGTGTCCCTGGAAGACGAGGCATTCCTGAATCGTATGGCTAGGGAAGTAACCCAGGAGGTCATTCGTGGTGCGAAACGGGCGACGGAGGCCAGTATTAAGGCATTTCAAAACTATTGGAGCGGACCTCAAAATAATTCGCCTCCGCCTCCGCCTCCCCCACTTCCTATAAACATGATGAATAGCGGGATTTACGGAATTCCCAACATGGGTGCAGGGAGTGTTCACGGTGGACCTCAGCCTAGTGGATTAGGTCAACAATTGCGGCAGATGCAACAGATGGGAGGGATGCCACAACAATCCCAGCTTCTCCAAAATGCCCCTCCTCAGCAGCCGGCGAGCGAGCCACGATTAGTGAGCGTTATTGATTTGTCCAAGACCTCCCAAAGTCTCGACGGCGGGGTAAGTCTCAACGGCCAGCAACTCAATATGGCACCAATGGCGACTTTCCTACCCCCAGCAGGCGTGAGCTATCTTAGCTTCGCCCCTGGTGGGTTGGCCCTGCTGACGGCGAGCTCTAAAGGTGACCTACTGTTTGTGTGGGACCTAATGAGAGTTGTTCACCATCCACCCGGTAATCCTTTACACGGAGGTCAAAAGGCGGGTCCTGGAATCCATGACAACGCGAAGCTTTCCGGACCTCCCAGCGGGCCTGACAGGGGTGCGCTTGGGAAACATGTAAGGCAGATTGCTCGGTTTAGCCGTATAACGCCAACAACAATTGTGGATGTTGGATGGTCTAGCCCTAAAGGTGAAAAGTTGACTGTGGTCACGGAGAGAGGGACGGTCCATTTCTATGACTTGCCCAGTGGGGCGTACCAGTGGCCTCCTCCAAAGCGACCACCGCCTTCTTCTAGTGCTATAACTACTGGATCCCAAGTTGGAGCTGCAGGTGCAGCAGTCACGGGTGCGGTTAACCTACTCAGCAGCTCTACCCAACCCCTCCTATCAGCAGCTCGCAAGAGGCGGAGCAGGAGCAGCAGTATTGGCTCACCAAGTGGAGGTATCTTTTTGAACGGGAATTCCAACCGCCGTCCAGGACAGAGCGGCAGTGGCAGTGGATCACCTAATGACTATATAGGGGGGAATAAGGTTTCACTCCCTCAAGGGCTGGGCGGTATCCGGCCAGGCTCGGTGAAGTTTCTGGTCGGGAAAGAGAGGGGGTATGTAGCCCTAACGGGAGCGGGTGTGCTCCGGATCTACGAGGTTAAACCTGGAGGCGGCGGAAGCAAGAAGAAGAAGGCCGGGGGGATCATGAACAACTTTTTAGAATATGAGTTGCCTATGTTACCCGATGGATCTTCACAGCAGAACACTCTTTCTGTTGAAGGTGAGGAAAAGCAAGTGGGTGGGTTCTGGACTGCAAGACACCACCATCACCACCACCATCCGGTACATCACATCGAACAACAAAAGTTTGAACAAAACCCACTCTCTTTTGCCGAAATAGAAACGAACGCTATGTTCCAGCCCTTCCACACCGATAGACATGTGAGTTTGTTTGTCTATACAGATGCAGCAGGTGCCCACGGGCTTCTGCAGCATACTCCCAAAGCAACCGGTTGGCTCGCAGGCAGCTCAAGACAGCCGAGGGCGCGTCGTCGCAAGGACGAGGACCAATCCGTTATCCTCAGCTCGTCATCACCGTCCCTTGCACGTGAACCGGGGCTGAGAGGCAATGAGAATGCCAATAGTCAATCTCCTCTTCCAGCTACCCCCCCTCCTGAAGAAATTTCAGCCCCCGAACCGGCTCCTGAACCAGCTTCCGGACCGGCTCCGGACATCCCTCTAGCAGTGTCTCCTACGACTAGCCCTGCGTCGGAGAGCGGTGATCGATGGGCATTTGGCCTTCTCATCCCTGCAGAGAAACTGAACGTTGGCTCGGCACGCGGCGAGGTAGAGTTCACGGGTGATGAAGGCGGGCTGGCGGAGGCAATGGAAAGCGGACTAGAGCTTGACCGAAGTAGGACTAGTGCGATAAAGAAGGGGCGGAAGGGTGGTAGAGGAAGACCAGGTCCTGATGGAGAGGGGTTCTTTGAGAACGACTGTGAGGTGTTAGAGTACACGGGCACCATGTAAGGGTTGACTTTCTCCCTTTTGTTTGGGTTTGGGCCGTTGGGTTGTTTCGGAGGCCTTTTTTCCTCTCTACTCACCCATCGACGCTTGCTGCTGTTTTTTAATCGCTCCTAGTGATTTTGATTTTTTTTTGTTACGGCATTGATTCGGGGTTATGGGATAGGATTTCTTTTCACGCGTTGAGATTATAGGACGAGATTCCACGGAAAAAAAGAAGAAGAAAAAAAAGGATTATCTTTTCATCACCGTTTTCTTTAGTATCGTGGGCGCATGCACTGGCGGGGGGTTTTGTCTTTTTTATTTTCGCACCATTTTTGACTACCACATCTCGCGTTTTGTAATATTGATTTTCTTTTGCTTCGCTCATTCGTTACAATATCACACTCGAACACGCCGAGGAGAACCAGAGTATATCTAGGCGTTCGAGATGACATCTTTTTTTCTCTTCTCATTTTTTTCTTTCTACTCTGGCCTTGTTTTCAAATTGTGAGCGGAGGAATGTTCAGTTTTTGGGTTGTATGTACTCCATGTTGTAGGTATGTACCATGTAACTTAGTCTAGGTTGTGGCAGTTTGTACTTTAAGGGGGTTGCGAATCAAATTGCATTGGCTGAGTGAGCGGATGATGGGCGTCACGGGGATGAACGGAGGTTGGTCACGAATGAATAAATGCTGGGCGGGCGAGTGGGGTGTTGTGAGTGATGGTGATCATGCGCGGGCGCGGGCGCGAGGAACAGGTTAAGAGGGTGATTGATGCCCGTGGGGGGAGCGGTGCCGGTGATCACTCGTGACTTGGGGGGCTCGTGCGGGACTGGATTATTGATATCATACTGTGTCCAGGCGGCTTTCAACTCGGTGCGCTGTGCGTGAAGTCTCTTTTTCCGCACGGGGGGGGGGGGGAATTAACTTGTGTTGCACTATCTCCTGGGCTGGCAAAACATTGAAAATTTCGTGCCACCCCTGCCAGTCTCTGAGACAGCGGTTAATAAGCAACTTTTTGTTAATGACTAAAGTTTTGAAGATGTGTATAAT
>Ga0307517_10009182_pt1 | contig 14063 bp, 15 predicted proteins | sample 23_EM_MG_FD_194515 | JGI IMG/M metagenome (GOLD analysis project Ga0307517, IMG submission 194515) | Populus trichocarpa ectomycorrhiza microbial communities from riparian zone in the Pacific Northwest, United States - 23_EM | ecosystem: Host-associated > Plants > Roots > Unclassified | place...
CGAGCCTATAAAAAAGATTTACGCTGGAAGTGGCATGAGGATCTTGCCTGGGAGTTAGTTAAGGAGGGTTATTATGAGTTAAATCCGGAGCATGCGCGACACCGAGAAACCAATCCTCATGCCTCACCGAATGGATCTTCCTGCCCTGGCAGTATTCCAACTGGAAACTCGCATGAAAGTCGTCGAAAAGGATATGTATCGAAGTATTACAACCTACCTGTCTGCCGAAAACAGCCCGTGAAACATGCTCTACAACATGCCGGCAAGGAAAGACTCTGTGTCTTTTGCTGCTACCTCCGAACCCCTCGTCCACTTCTCTCTCCCGAACTTCGCAACACTCTCCTCACTCATCCCCAGGCCCCCCAGCACAATAAGACAAGGCAATCCTCTTACCAATGCTCCTATTGTCAATTGTTTCTTTGCAAAGAGTTTTGTTTTTCACACTTTCATGATCTCTAATTCCATGTCTTTTTTTTTTCTCCCGGAATCAGTACCAATTGAGAATAGCTTCCTCTCATGGTGGGTCGCTAAACATTCACTAAAATTGTAGTCTGATCTTAGCCTGCGTACTAAAATCTTAGCCCGCACACTAAAACAATGTGAAATTCGGCAACGGAGCAAGGGATAGCACCCACCAGAACCTTTGAGAAGGCATCACTGTTTTCAATACTGCCGAACAGCCGATAAAAAAAAGGTGCCTTCTGAGGCCCTCTTTACCCTGCCCGTTCGCACACCTTGCGACAGAATTACTGTTTTCAAGACTGCTGAACCGCGGATGAGAGGAGTCTTCTAAGGCCCTTTTCACCCTGCCTGTTCGCACACGAAGAAGGTAAACTATATCAGATACCTACTTGAGCTATTGTACCAAATTAACACAAAGTTAGTTCCAGGGTGGTTTGTTTTGCCCAAGCGGCATTTAAGTCATGAAGCTTAAGGGTACGCAAGCTGATTATGCTGTGCCAGCTGGAGGTAATCCAAGTGGCAAAGAAACAACAAGAGATGAGAGAGTCCAAGTAATTGCTCTAAGGGATAAAGCATGTGTAACATGGAAGGTAAAATTACATTTGATTTGGATTGCTATTCGCAGTTACAATGATTGGGATTTAAGAGCTTACATCTTTGTATTTATTTCAATCCATGTGTCATTGTATCAATTTCTTGAATCTGGGATGAAACGATGTTCGCCAGACTTTTTTCACTCACCCAATTGCAATGCTTGGCAGTCCGGGAGAGCCAATCATAATTGCTGGTAGGATCTGTTACCCTGCAAACTTTAGCGCATCAGCCACAGTTCGCCGTACTTTTGCTCACACCCTAGTACTCGTACATACCCGTGCGAGTGGCTTGGGGGGTTCTGGTTGGCGCAGACAGGGGCTGAGCAGGGGCATGCTGGGTGGGAGACGTCCGGATCTTGGCGCCTCCCAGCTACGATACCTCGGCTATCGGGAGTTTAGTGAATATGAACCTTCTCCTGATTCTTGTACACCCCCGTTCGCAAAGTTCTCGCTGATCGGTAGGTATCTTAGCAAAAGTCTGGGGACAACTCATGTACCGGTACAAGGATTTGTACTTCAGGTTTTCTGCAGACACTTGTACCAGTACATTTGTTACTGCCAATATTTTTCCCTGGTACCTCTTGATCCGCGAGAACTTTGCGAACGAGGCTGTACTGGTACCGATGTTGGCGGGCACCTTAGGAGTTAACTTAGAAGCTTAGAACCTCTCTCATGGCGTAGCCCATTCACCAATCCCCCTTTTCGTCTTCCGATTGAGGCTGCAGAGGGGCTCTAAAAGTTTGTGCCGGTACGGGAAGGAGGACAGTGAATAACTAGCCAAGCCACTTCCCAATTAGATATAGCTCAAGGCCGTCCTCCCTTTTTTTCTTTTTCCTCCCGCTTTCCCTTGCTTCACACCCGACCAGCGTCGCACCACCTCGACGACAGCACGAGCCGTGGAATTATAGTCTAGGCAAATAGACGGACAAGACGCAGCAAAAAAAGATGCTCACTGGAAAGGACGTTGCGGAGCACAATAATAAAGGCTCTTGTTGGATCATTCTTCATGGCAAGGCTTATGACGTGACGGAATTCCTGTCGGAACACCCCGGGGGCCCTCAGGTTATCTTGAAGTACGCTGGCAAAGATGCCACGGAGGGATTCGAGCCAATTCATCCTCCGGAAATCCTTGATGAGGCATTACTCCCCGCAACTTAAAATAATTCTTTCTATTGGCTCATCGCACTAATTTGGGGGAATGTCAGCACCTCGATCGGTCCAAGCACCTCGGCAAAGTAGACATGTCCACGGTGATAGCGGAGGAGAAAGCCTTCGACCCGGATGAGGAATCTCGACAACAGCGCATCGCTTCGAGGCCCCCGCTGGCTCAATGCTTCAACCTGCATGATTTCGAGTCCGTTGCCAAGCAGGTCATGAGGAAAGCCGCCTGGGCCTACTACAGCTCCGGTGCCGACGACGAGATCACCCTGCGAGAGAATCACTCCGCGTACCACAAGATCTGGTTCCGCCCGCGCGTTCTCGTGGACGTGGAGAAGGTGGACTTGAGTACTAGCATGCTCGGGAGCAAGTGCGAAGTACCGTTCTACGTCACCGCCACCGCCCTGGGGAAGTTGGGTCATCCGGAGGGAGAGATGGTGCTTACCAGGGCAGCTGGTAGACATGGTGTTATCCAGATGATACCTACCTTGTCTTCCTGCAGCTTTGACGAGATTGTCGATGCGAAGAAGGGAGATCAGATTCAGTGGTTGCAGCTCTACGTTAATAAGGATCGTGGGATTATGAAAAGGGTTGTTCAGCATGCGGAGAAAAGGGGATGCAAAGGGCTATTCATCACCGTTGATGCTCCGCAGCTTGGGCGTAGAGAAAAGGGTACCCCACTTGCCCTTTACATATTAATTGTTCCGCCTAATGCGAAACTCCACAGACATCCGCACCAAGTTTGACGACGCGGCCTCCGACATCCAAAGTAAAACCCCAGACGCCATTGACCGCTCACAAGGCGTTGCACGCGCAATCTCCGGTTTCATAGACCCCAGCCTCTCCTGGAAAGACATTCCCTACTTCAAATCCATCACAAAGATGCCCATAGTCCTCAAGGGCGTGCAGCGCATCGAGGACGTGCTAAAAGCCATAGAATACGACATCCCTGCCGTCGTCCTCTCCAACCACGGTGGCCGCCAGCTCGACACAGCCCCCAGCGCGATTGAGATCCTAGCGGAAGTCATGCCCGAACTGCGCCGTCGCAACCTCCACGATAGAATAGAAGTCTACATCGACGGCGGCGTCCGGCGCGCAACCGACATCATTAAGGCCCTCTGCCTCGGCGCGAAGGGCGTCGGCATCGGCAGACCGTTCCTGTACGCAATGAGTGCGTATGGTGAACCGGGTGTGGTCCGCGCTATGCAGTTGCTCAAGGACGAGTTCGAGGTGGGAATGAGACTCGTTGGTGCTAAGAGTGTGGATGAGTTGGGGCCTGAATTGGTGGATGTTAGGGGACTTGGCGTGCACAGTGTGCCCACTCCGGCGGATTCTCTGTCGGCTGATGTTTACGACAGGTTGGCTGTGCCGCCTTTTGTGGTAAAGTCAAAATTGTAGCTTGCTCACTTTACCGGGGGATCTTTTTTTGCTCTCTTGAACTGAATTGGACTGAAGTGGTAGATGAGCGATGGTATTTGCATGTGTGATAGATATTAAGATAGAAGGCTGAAATGACTATATTTACATGCACCTTGTTCGGCGCCTCACTTCCCAAAATGCTTTTGTGTGCGATGCGTTTTTTGCACCACTTTCTTGGCATTCCTGTGCCAAATATAGTAATCACACTTTCCTTAATCAGGACTAAACCCGTAAGTCTCATCATTGATTCCCATCCTTTTCACCGTTGACCAACAGGCCTTTGTAACCACCACTTGAACGGCCCATTTCCTTCCCTTCAAAACTGGTCAAGCTCTAGCAGGAGAAAAGAAAAAGGAAAAGAAATTCAAACCCTCTCAAGGCACCGCTGATGTATGATAGCGGTTTTTCTTCGTAATTTGGGGAGGAGGCATACGTATAGAGTAATTAAGTCTCTCTCCGACAAAGGTTTCCTGTTTTTGCCCCCTTGGGTTATGGGATATTTTTTGCTCATCTCTATTGGGTGTCCGTAGAAAATCTATAAAATAGGAGTGATTTGTGCTCGCGGTAGTACCCTCTCGATCGCTTGTTATATTATGGACGATGAGGGGCGGTCAGTACGTGGTGATGATCAAGTCCGTGGGAGTTTATTAGCAGAGTATCAAAAATGGGGAGTCCCTCAGTAGTAGTTAAGATCATCTACGCGCTGCTCCCCTGGAGTGTTTTTTTCTCTCCTTTTGGCCAGAGATCAAGAACATCTTGGACACTTTACCCACCCCTCCCCACCGCAAGACAAAATCACAGAAGGTCACTCGAGGCTAATCTTGCCACTGGATGCAGGAATTCAAAGAGTTTTTATTTTTTATGATAGGCGAAAATGAGGGGAGCCCCGGAAGCATAAGAATGAATACAATCAGAGAAGGTAGCCCTAAGGTATCAAAAGGGAAAAAAAGTTCCCCTCGTGCACGACCACGAGGCAGGACAACTAAAGATTCGATACCTCTTTTTTCCACCTTGCCACTTTACAACCGGCTCCTACCAACCAGTTTTGACCTCCACCTTTTTACCAACACTCATCAACCCGCCAGTGGCCCCTTTGATGAGTTGCTTATAAGCTGGAGAACGTTTAACGCCACATGCACCCGACTCAGCATGCTGGAGGAGAGCAGATGAGGAGACGAAACACTCCACACAAGTAGGGCAACTGCCCACCAACAAGTTAGCATTCACGTGGGCTTAGAAGCGACTGGGGGTGGTCTTACCGAAAAGCCTTCTTGTCATGGGTAATACTCTCAAGATGGGCCCTGAGCGCGGTTGGGCTAGTGAATTTCTTCCCGCACCTGAGGCGAGGACAGACATAAGCTTCGAGTATCTTGTTCCAGCAGTCTTCCGGGTCCTCCATGGGAGAATTGGTTGGTTTTTCTGGAAGGGTATAGTCGAGAACGCTGACGAAACCCTTCGGAGCGAGTTCCTCAGGCTTGAACCCATTACCAGTCTCGGCAAGGGCAACTTTAACGCGTCCGGGAAGGATGCCAGCACGCCAGGTGTGGGTGGTAGTGCTACCCGCGAGAATGCCGGCGGGGAGGTTTTTCTTGGCAAGGGGAGAGTTTTCATAATTTATGAGCTCGCGAAAGTCCTCGGGGGAGAGGTCACCCTTGCACTGTCCGGATTCGATATGCTGGGTGATACCAGAAATGGAGTTAAACAAGGCATCGCAGGCGGGACACTGGTGAGCGGTTGTTGGTTTGGGCTTGTGGACCTAGGTGTAGCATCAGATTAGCGGGCCAAACACACTCCAAGAATGGAAGGGAAGAAAGGGTTGAAAAACAGACCTGCTTCCAGTGAAGATCAAGCGCCTCAACGATGTGAAACTCCTGAGAGCACTCACGACAAACATGGGGCTCGGAACTCTCCACCATCTGCCCCTTCAACTCCTCCTCCTTGCCCTTAAGGTTAACCCTACACTTTCCGCAGTAAAGGAGGCTCCCGGGATCATCCTCGCCATTTCCTCCGGGAATAGGGTCATCCTCGGTATCCGAAAACTTGTCACCGCACTTCTCGCACGGAAAATAGCCACCTTGCTTACCATGCGGAATATCATTCGATTTCCAGGTCGGCTTGCACATGGCCTTGAACTTGACGCCATTCTCGTTGACGTAAACACCCTCTGTGTCAGTGTCCGAGTCAGAGTCGGTGAAGAGACTGCAATAAATCAGCCATGTCTGAGCGGTAAGAAGAGGGAAACTCGGGGGAGGGTATTAATTACTCAGCGAGATAATAAGGCATAGCCATTCCTGATTTATAATTAATTGAAGAGGGTTTTGTGAGATGGATAGGTGCGGTTTCCGGGTTTGTTGCGTTTTGGTTGCGGAATGGAGGTAGTGTTGCGGTGGTGGGGCCGCGGGGTAGGTAAGTGGAGGGAGTTTGCTAGGGCGGTGGTGGTGGTGGTGGTGGTGAAATCACAGGCGATTTGTGCTTTTTATTTTATTTGTTTGGCTGCGTAAGGTGAGCCGGAGTGTCGGGACTTTTCCCTGGCGGGTGGGTAGGGTTCTCTTTTGCGTTGGGCTTAGGGTTGGGAAACAAGCGGCAGCAATCATTTCTAAGAGAACATAGAAAATATTTACATTCGGTGCAAGAAAATAGAATAAGCCCACTCGAGATCTCGGGGTCCTGTTCATGCCTAATCAGCCATGCCCATGATATAATTTTCATAAAAGGATGACTTGGAGAAAAATGACCCTAATGTTTTTTCTTCAAAATGAGTGAATACCGGTGGGAGAGGCCCCGTGGTATCATGAACTTCTGAAATTGTATCATAGCTAAGAGCACAGAGTGTAGCATCCTGTGGCTTTCACTGTCGCACTGCCAAGAAATAAGGGTACTACTCCGGGGGTATATTAGAAATCGGAAACTACCTATGCTTAATTAGGGCTAAAGTAATTGGGCGATACAATTTCTGGAAAGAGAGATTGAGTTATAGGACATCTCAAAACAATACTTATCATATCATGTGATAGGCGAGGTATGATACTCTCGTGTTCAATATATTTCATTACTGACTAGTAGGGGAACACCATGAATCAGGCTGATTGCGCCCACGGTGGTACACCTCTGACGCCTGCTCAATCCGCCTATCGTGCGGTACATCTGGAAATTGCTACTCTCATAGCCATACACGCTGGTTCGCATGGGCAAGCTCGGCCCGGAGAAAGCCGAGCTTATGTTCGTGTTGGGACAGTTGAGCGTGGTTGCGCCAAAGCTCGCTGGAAAGCACAAGGGTACACACTGGCACTCTGACTCATGCGGAAGGAACTTCTACGTCATCCTTTCTTTAGCATGCCTTATCACGGTTTCTCACTCGCTCGGCCTCCGTAGCCTTTTGTTGTAATGTGGCGCTGGTTGTCACAGGCTTCCTGATAACCTCAAACAAGGAGAAGTCTGAACTTAGGCGAGGAGATGCGAGTAGTGGTTTGGGAGTTGTTTGGGATGGAGCAATGAGTGTTACGGATTGGAAGGAATGGAGCCCCGAGATGTGGTGGATATCTAGGAGGTTGACCTTATGTAGTATATAGTGATCATCCACTTTCGCGGTCGGTGGAGGGGGAGATAAAGTCAATCAACCGTTCACAATTCTCACCCAAATACATTCAAACTCTTCAGTAAAACACTTCACGAAGGTCTCTATTTACTTCACCTTTTTTCGAATATGGATGTTTGGGAAATCACCCTCACGGCCACGAGACCAATTACAGATAGTGGGCAATGAGCCATGTGTTTCTGGTACGGTTACAACAAAATATAAAAACAAATGAACCGATGGGCACCATAGCCATTGAGATCAAATAAATTTGACCTTCCTCAGGATGCCTCCTCCACCGGAACCTCCCCTCGCTGATATTGTCCTCCATCCCCTCCCTGAGAAACACCGACCAGCCAACGAAAAGAGAAACCTGAGGGTTTAACAACAAAATAAAACGGGAGTGGAGAGATAAAAGCGAAGGTAGCAAAGGTCCAACGCTAAAGGTTTAAGCGATTACGATCAAGAATAAAGCGAACCGTGAGAGGAAAGCAGATATGGGGAAGAAAGAGTCAGCAAGGAAAGTATATTGTAATAGGAGTCCAGAATTCCAGGACAGAAATCATCCTGTAAAAGTCAACTGGATTAGTAAATAGAAGCCGTACTCTCGGTATGAAAAGAAATTTTGAGTTTAGCCTGGACAAAAGAGGGAATTACCTATATCTAGATCATCATCTGATACCTCCTCAGGGCAAACCGAGACAGTTCATCGAAGCTGAACACGACATCTGCAGCATCGCCATTGAGTTCATCAAAGATAGACGTATATGGGATCCGGAGCTCAGTCGATCCCAGCAGTGATTTCACATTGCCAAAAGAGTCAATGTTGAAATTGTCGACACATGTCGGGACACTTAAGGAGGTCTGTCTAGATTCGAGGCCGCTAGACTCAGTCATGCTCCAACATTCAATGCCTAATGCAAGCGGGTTCTTGGTTATGAAGACGAGAATCACCAATCGTGTTCTACCGGCAGAGTTGATGAGCCACCACTGGGCATCGAGGCGAAGGAAATCTTCTCCCCCTGCATACCCAATTTCAATCATCATTGAAGGCCACACACTCCTTCCCACCCGAGTAGTTGGTGCAATGCCCTCATCTCCTTGCTTGCCACGGACCCCGGGAACCTGGAATAGTGTTGAACAATACGGTTCAACCGATGAGCTACTATGCCCAGGAATAGAAATAATCTTGTGGAAAATCGCGTAGTAGAGGTTAATGACGACCGCCCGGTGTTCTGGCCCGGGAGTTATGCGTACGATTGCTGCGTCCAATGTATTCTCGAATGTCAAGCGTACCGCATTCCTTATTCGGACTCTGCACAATGCTTGCTCGATCACGTCATACTCCTGAGCGTCAACTCCGTGAAAATATAAGAAATATTGATCTGCGGACCCGGAGTCGAAAGTCTTCCTGACCATCCTTGCAAGACTTCGTGCTGATTCATATTCGAACTTGCTCTGATCAGGGATTAACGCAGCTTGCATCTCAAACTGGGTAGTTCCTCCACCTGCCACAATGACCCCACCACCTCCGTTGATTGAGCCGTGCGCAATTCCATCTGGGTTATTAAGCAGAGACATGAGGTACCGGTGGTGTGAATGCCGATATGTCGGTGAGGGAATTGCTTTTGTGGGTGATGTATTATGTGAGCTGAAGAGGAAGAGGAAGCCTTTTGGCGGGGTAAAAGGGGGCAGTGATTGGCTGGGATGCGTGGGGCGAGGGATGTTTGTGGGGGATGCTAGGTGGCCACCTATCATACTAGTAGATGGGCAACGAGTGCTAGTGTGCGAGCCGCTAGTGAGTGGCTCTTCTCTTAGGGCATGTTTGGGCGCAACCGTTCTGTTCCGTCCCCCCGAATTAGAGTCAGTTGAATTTATAGCCCCAAGGAGTTAATCATTTTTTTCCTCAACTGGTGAGATTCTGAGCACGGATGAGTCTACCTTCCACGTTACGGTAGTACTGGCAGAGCTACCCTTAGAACACCTTAGCCATACCTCTTTAAGCCACGTTTTCCTCTAAATTTCATGCTAAAATTCCGTAAAATTCAGTATACGGACGAAAGGGGTCATGAAAGCCTTAAATGGAGACAGGGGAGCCGATGAACGCTATGTTTTGTCTTGTTCAGAGACGTGATATCATCAGCCATACTGTAGAGCACATAGAGTAGCACGAAGTTGTCTCGGTTTTCATACGAACTGTGAATATCCAACCGCAGTTAGATTCCGGCTTCCACGCAGCAAACCTTTCTCCTGGATGTCCCGTCGTCCCAACTACTATCTTGGCCCTCCAAGTTCGCGAGAAACCTCGCAGGAATATTTATGGCTTTTGTATATACCATACTTGCTGACAACCACCTGTTTTGCCATCACAGTCTCTCACTCGGAGACATTGCAAATTCAGCCATCCAAGACCTTTTCCGTGTATTTTTACTAGCCAATTATCAGCGCTGAAGCGAGAAAAAAGGGAGGAGGGGGACCCTCCAAACTCAAAAAAACTTATGAGTGGCAACAACCACCATGCACCTCACCACAACTTTCCATCCGCTATCTACCGCCGCTACCACTACTAATACATATAGCATATACTTATCCATATACCTATACGTAGCCAATGTCCAGAAATCATTCGGGTTCTCCGCCGGTGAGTCCAGAGATCGATGACGACACAAAGACTGTTATTGGGATCGCATTCAGGAATAATACATGTTCTATTGCCCATACTACTCCAGCTGGTGCTTGTTGTTCTGCTTTTAGGGGTTTCGACTGACGACGGGTAGGATGGCAAAGTAGAGGTTATCGGGAAGAAGGAGGATCGAGTATTACGGGTGAATGGCTGTTGATGGGATGAGAGGCTGACGGAAGACACTGGATAGCTAAATCCTTTGAGCGCTATTATGGGTTGGTTCGGAAGAGTACCACATGGAACACAGGGGAAATCGCATCTGGTTTGGGATGAAAAGAACACAGTAGCTTACTGTACTTGCGGGACTTCCTTGGGAAGAAGTACTCCAAGATCGATTCTACGAATAGCCATAACTCTGCTCACCCAATGGACATCGATGGCGTGCCATCATTCAATCTCCACCAAACAGATGACCAAGACTGTTTCCACCGTTAGCACCAATGAGATCACTACGGGACACCTTATCCGGCTCAGAGGCTTCGTGTCGGGATTTTGGGGCGAAGGCTACTAGTTCCGTGATCACTGTTGCCACCAACCTCTTAGATACCGGGAAGGAAGTGCCTGTTGCCGCGGCTAAGGCTGGGGAGCTAGAGACTTTGCAGGTTATTCACGAGCCGGTTGCAGGTGTCCTTGCGTGTGCTGCTGAGCAGAAACTCGAAGAGCAGGGAGTTAGCAAGAATATATTGGTGGCCGATCTCGGAGGTACCAGGTGTGATGCTGCGGTTGTCACATCTATGGGTGGGATGTGGACCATTCTTGTCAAGGCTCAGGATTATGGACTTGGCGGGCTGGAGCTTGATGAGGTACTTGTGGATGACCTTTTGAAAGGGTTAATTGAGAAACATAACGCTCATCTGGGAAATGAGAGGTCAATTGCCAAGCTGAGGTTAGAAGCTGAGGGGAGGAAGAGGACTTTGTCTCTGGGTACCTCTGCGACCATTTCTATTGAGTCGCTTACTGATAGATATGATTTGCACTCAACCGTTAACAGACTAGTGTTGTTCACGAGCCGGCTCGAGCCGCCAAGAGACTCGAGTCTGCTGGTGGACCCCTGTTCGAGCCGCCAAGAGCCCGGTTGCCAAGAGACTCGAGCCGGCTCGGCTCGTGGCACCCCCGGGCTCGAAGGGCTCGAGTCCGCTCGGCTCGTGCACAACACTATAACAGACTGAGGGACGAGCTCTCTGCAATTTCATGCTTCCTCTCCTCTATTTTCCCTCCAAGTGCAATTTGCACTTTCAGAAACACCACGTACACTATCTCGAGATTTCCGCGTAACGTGACCTGTCAGGTTACACAAATACCACATGGATCCCACAGCCCCACCTTTTGGCTCGGCTCGTCGAGGCAGAGGGAAAGGAAAGAAGACGGATCCCAAGCCACCACCTGCAGGTGCTAGGAGTGCTACCCACGAAGGAGCTCCTACCCTGTCCCCGATTTTCATGCCTCAAGGCCCCCCTTCGCTTAAGCGACCAAGAAGCACCACGGTCTCAAGCCTACCACATATTGATGAACAATACTTGAGAGACGCCCCCCCTAGCGCTTACTTTTTGAATCTTTTTCATAAGATCAACCTGGAGCTGGAGATTGGGGCAACAACAGCCAACAAGGATACGGTAGTCATGATCGAAATGATCTACCAGATCCACAAAGACTACAGGTCGGCTATCGATGCGCTTAGCGAACAGATCGAAGCCCTTACGGAGGAACTAGCCAACACCAAGGAGGCTACCCCCCGGCCAGATACCCCTACCCCCATACCCTTCCCACTCCCCACAGTAGCTCCTTCTCCAGCTACTACTTCCAATATCCGCCCCCCACCCCTTCCCGTGACTGCCCAACCCAAGAGCTGGGCCACTGTAGCCAGGAAGGGCAGGAAAGAAAAAATCACCATGGCTGCCAGGGCTGCTCAGGCCCCGACAAAGTCCAACACCAATAGACCCCAACCAAAGAAGGGGCTCACCGCCAGGGAACGCCGCCTCGTGATCAAACGAGAGGGCGAACCGCTTGACACCAACGCCCTAGACCTCAGAGATGACATCAACCAGGCGCTAGCTGCAACCTACGTACAGACCGTCTCCCTCCGGGGGAACACGATCACCCTCACCACCATGGAATCGGTCAAGGCTGCCTCGCTTAACAGCAAGGTGGGAACGTTTCTACACCTGATACCGGGTACTATTAGTTTCCACCTGGACGCCCCTGTGTCACACATTTTGGTACACGGAATCCCCACCTCGAAGACCTTGGCCGAAATCGCCAACGAACTCACTACTTACAACACCGGGCTGTCACTTACTGAACAACCCAGATGGCTTACCACCGACGACGCTAGGGCCGGTAAAACTGCCTCTACAGTCGTGATCAACATTACAGGCCCCAGAGCGGCAGACTACGTCGGCAAACGCTTGGCTGCCTTTTCAACAACTTATAGGACTGAACGCCGGTTGCGTTTCAATTCCGACACCCAGTGTTCCAACTGCCACGGCTATGGACACCATAACAACAAATGCACCAACCCGGCTTCATGCCGGTGGTGTGCTTCCCCACACCCTACTGGGGGCCATACCTGCCCCACTGCTACCTGTCGTATCCGGGGCCGTCCCTGCAGCCATACCGTACTCAGGTGTGTGAATTGCAAGGGCCCACACGACGCCCATACCACGAGCTGCCCCTCCCACCCCAAGAAACCTGAAGAAAAAAGGTCAGACGGAGACGAGGAGGAAATGACCACTTGATAATTATGATTTTTGTTATAGTTATTACGTAGACTTTGATTCTACACTTTTATTTGTCAAGAAGATGGTGATGGAGTTTTTTTTGTTATATTAAGGTTTTTCTAGGCCATACTTAAGGGTGCATGCCGGAGTTTTCCTGTAGTTAAATACGAAATAAACTCACAGGATTTTACAAAAAAAAAAAAGAGCTCTCTGCAATTGTGTTCGACCAGATTGGGTCAGTTGTGGAGAACGTCATGAAGAAATCGGAGGTGGACAGGTTTAATATTGGCGACGTTTGTCCCCTCATTCTATAGCCAGCCATCTAATTATAACTACGATCTAGGTAATCATCTTAGGTGGGAGTTCACACTCAGATTTCGGCAACCACAACAACCAACCTACTTGCACTTTCTAAGAAAGAATGACCACACATCTTTATATGAAACTTAATATAATACATGTTTAAATACTAAGCTTGTAGCTAATACTTAATTGGTCCACCTTTTGCCTGCCGAAGTTTCTCTAAACGCCTCGGCATTCAATCAATCTATGTAGAAATCTGACCCCATGGCAACCCTTCCCAAATTTCCTGTGCAAGAAATATTGTCTGTTCCCGTGTATGGGGCCATCGGCGGGGGTCCTGGCGCACTCTCCTAAATTGCCGCTTCCATAGGGGCCACATGTTCTCAATGGGATTGAGATGAGGTGAGTGTGCAGGCCAATCTAAGCGCACTACTCCCAACATTTTCCTCTACTGGCTCGTTTCCACAGAGGTATGATATGTTGCCCCATCTTCAACTGTCCTGCAACCTTCGCTTAACCCTCCTAATTGCTCATATAAAGGGACGATATGTGGTACCAAGATATGGTTGATATAGGTCTTGGAGTTTGGGACAGTAGTGGTTGTGGTCTTGCCATCGCGCTTGGTAATAGTTTGAACAGGAAGAGGGACAAGTTCTGAGTGGCCTTTAGAGGTGAATCTACCCCAGAAGCCAATAGCTTTAGGATCATGAATGAATGTTGGTGCAAGATAGCGTGCTTGGTGGGCGGTATGGGGTTGTCGTCAGATATAAGTGCGTATATGTCGTTGTGAACTACAGCTAATGTATACCTCATCGGTATACACATGCTTCTGCCACCACTGTGGCCCCATTAAGCAGTACTCACACCTGAAGAATCTCCTCCTCTTCATAGCTGATGGACTAAGCCTGTAACGGGGTCTTGGCACTGGACGTTAGTCCAAGGCACACAACGACAGGAAGGTCCTAAACGATAACACTCGTTTAGCGTGAGGGTTCGGAGATGACAATCTCAGGTCAAGGCTGATCGTATAACGATAGATCAGGGTCAGGGTTCGTGGGTTCTTGGCGTGGAACTTGGATATCAGAATAGAAGACGTTATATTCTGAAGTACAAGAGTCGTGAAAGAAATACCAGGTAGCGTAAAGAATCAAGGA
>Ga0307517_10009183_pt1 | contig 14063 bp, 6 predicted proteins | sample 23_EM_MG_FD_194515 | JGI IMG/M metagenome (GOLD analysis project Ga0307517, IMG submission 194515) | Populus trichocarpa ectomycorrhiza microbial communities from riparian zone in the Pacific Northwest, United States - 23_EM | ecosystem: Host-associated > Plants > Roots > Unclassified | place...
TTCCTTAACCCATATTAAAAACATAAAATAATAAAGAAATAAAACTCATCACAAATATTAAATTAACAACAAAAGGTCTAAAAAATCAAGAGATATAAAAAAGAAAATAGAAAAAGATTTTAAACAAGCATACCTTTTAATTTCAGCTAATTAAGCTAATTAACACAACCGATGTTAATAATTAACCGGAGAATAATTGATTCTTGTTTTTTTAAATTTGAGAGAAGGGTGAAACACAATACAAAAATTTAAAACTACAAGTTTTTTCTTCATGTATTTATAGAAAATTTCTTCTATATTAAAAAAAAAAGTTGTTGGCCAACGGCTATAAAAATAGTCGTTGGCCAACAGCTATCATTTTGGCCAATTGTACAGTTAAATGTAGAAATGGCTGTTAAGGAAACAAATAGCCATTTTGGCTATTTGTTTAGCTCCTCCGTTGGAATGCAAACAGTGAAGAAATAAAAGGCAAAGGACGTTTGGCTTCTCATTTAGCTGCTCGGTTGGAGCTGCTCTAACAAGTTGTTTAGAGTCAATTCTCTATTGTAGTTGAATTCAATTATAATATTCAATATGAATTCATTTTGTTAAAATCTCTAAATTAAATTCAATTCAGAGGGCTTAAAACATGCCGTAAAAAAGCTTTTGATTTCATTATAGCTCTAGAGACAAAATCATTATAGATTGTAATAGTGTTTTGCTTTTTTTTTTTTGTGTTAGCCAGGAATTGGACTTGATAATTTAAATCATTTTTTGCTCCAATTACTTAACTTTTTATTCATTTCATATTGTGTTGGTTATTAATCGGACTTGATAATTTATTTCAATTTACTTTTTATAAGGTTATCACAATGTTAAAAAAAGCTAAAGCTTGATTTTGTAAAAAAAAAAAATCGATTTATCGCTTGTGGAAAATTGAAAATGTGGTTCGGGACTCGATCAACCTGCTTCCTAGACCGAGTTGTGTGTTTATAAAAAGTCAATACGAGGTTAACCTGGTTTGACCTGATCAACTCGGTGGGTTAACCAATGACAAGGTTAGCCAAGTCAAAACCCACTAAAAATTGGTTGACTTTTTAATTTTTTTTAAATGATGGTTTTTTTTTATTTATTGACTTGGGTTAAGCCTCTCGACCCGTGACCATAGCCTTGAATTGGATTGAACCCAAGTCGAGTATAATAACTATAATTATAAGAAACCTAAAATAGCTCTTGATTCCATTATAACCCTAAAGACAAAAACATTGTGGAATGTAATAGTGTTTTGCTTTTTTTTTTTTGTACTTGAATTATTTTTTACTCTAATTACTTAACATTTTTTTTTGTCATTTCAAATTGTGTTGGCTAGGAATTGGGCTTGATAAGTTGTTTCAATTTGGTTTCTATTGGGTTATCACGATGTCCAAAAAAATCCTGACAGAATTTATGCTTGATTTTGTGAAAAAAAAATCGGTTTCATTGCTTGTGAAAAATAAAAAAATGTGGGGATCAAATTTGATAATGAGGCAAAAAAACACAGGCTTTTTGTAAGTTGTTCATTAAGCTCAATAAATGCCCTTTTCTAAGATTTTTGCCTTAAAAAATCTTCATTTTCATTTTTTTTTCCTTTTAGTTTGTAACTTTTATGTATTGGTTTGAATTTTATTTAGTTCACATTTCAATACTTGAATTTGAGAGAGTAAAAAGTCCCTAGAAAATGGTAGTGAAGAGAGAAAACAATGAGTTGGTCGAATTTCATTAATGAAAAAGCCAAAATTGGTGTTAGTATGTTCCTCTTGACAAAAAAAGTGTCATTTACATGTTTTTGAAATTTCATATTATAAAAAAATAGACCAAGGTTAAAAAAAAAAGTTTTTTTTATTTAATTTTGTGTTTTTGAATCGATTTAAAGTTGTCTTGATTGAGAAATTGGTCTATTAAGGGTTTTCAATGTGTTTATTAGTTATTTTTAAGAGAAAAGAGGTTAAAAAACCCCAATCCAGTTTTATGACCACCAAATTTGAGCAATAAAGAAATGTGTCATCTACCACAACAAAGAACATGTTATTTACTTCATATTTGTTTTAACTTAATGAAAGGGCAAATGACATGTCATTGAACTTGAGCAAAGAAGAAGAAGAATGCGTGCAAGCCTGGACTTGCAGCCTCGTGCGTGCTGGGCCTTCTTTATGTTATACAAGACGGGAGAGCTCAATTTCTTTGTTCTAAGCACCTACCTCTTTTATATGTGTTTTTTCAAAGAATTAATTGTTTGGATTTTTATTGAAAGGGACTATAAAAGAAGATATGATGTTTACATCACTATTCAATTTTATCGTGGTTCTTAAATAATGTTATAAGTTATTATATAAATGTTAACAACTTTGCAAAACCAAAAAATAAGACATTGGTCATGAATATCCAATGAAATTTCAGTTCTTTAATTTTTTTATGGATATTTACATGATTTTCTCACATTTATCTTTTTTTTCCTTCAATCATATACATATATTGAGTCATTATCTTAATATTTTTTTTTGAACGATTTTATGAGATAATGAAAGGTTTGTATTTAAAAAGCATACAATTAAAAAAATGCTTTTATTAAAACAATAAAAAAAAGCATTAATAAGAAAATGAAATTTGATTGATGAAATACACTTCTCCTTTATAATCTTTTTTGTTATCTTTCATGAAGATTTATATTTTTATAATTGTTTAATTAAACAAAAGATTAATTCCAATAAGCAAGGTTATTAAACTCAGTCAAGGCCATGACTTAGATTGTGGGTTGGGCGGGTTTACCCGGTTTGACTTGAGTCAATCTAGAACGTTGTTGTTTTAATAATTTTTTTTTATAAAAAACATTAGATTTATGTCTTTTGTGTTTATTTTCTAAAGTCAAATCAGGTTTGGACCAGGTCGACGAGTCACAAGTAGGTCAACTCTTACCTAGATTGTTTTGAAATTTGACTTAGTAAGAGACCAAGTCAATGAGTAATCTTGTTAACATGTTGAGCTCAGGTGGATTTAATAGCATTGTCAAAAATTTGCTCAATGCAGCATGCGAGGAACATATTAGTTACTTTTATACTACTAAAAGACTTGGATATAATTATGGAGCTTTAATGTTTATATGAACAATGAAGCTCTTTTTTTCCCTCCAATTTAGCCACCTTTATTTTTTTCCATTTCTTTTTTTTATAATTTTATTATTTTCTTTTCTCTATTTCATCCTCATGTTTTTTTAACGAATGATCAAGTTGCTTTTGGGCCGGTCAAGTTGACTAGATTGCATTGAAACAACTACCAAGTGATTTAATATTAAACTTGGGTTAAACAAGGAATTGGGTTGAGAAGTATTTTTTGTCAATTTCATCTTTTTTTTTCCTCTCAAATTCATCCTTAGACCTTTTATACCGAGCATCCAGGTTGCCTTTGGGATGACTAAGTCAACCGGGTTACGTTAGTGCAATCCCCACACGATTTAATTTTTAACCTAGACTAAGAAGAAAGTTGGGTCGGGAGGTTTTTTGTGTCAATTTCATCATTTTTTTCTCAACTTCATCCTTAGATTTTTTTTTTTACCAGACATCAATCAAAATGATTTTGAAAATGCTAAGTTGATTAGGTTATGTTGAGACAACTCTTATACGATTTAATTTTAAATTCAAACTAGTTAAGGAGTTGGATAAGAGGATTTTAAGATTGGCTCAGTGAGATGAGTTTAATAAAAATATCAAATAGTTCTTTATAGTTTAGACATTTTTTATTATGTTTCAAAAAAAATTAATCTGACTAGTACTAACTATTTTTGTAGGCAAATCAGCCAAGTATTATGCCAAGTGATTGTGCTGCAATTCAAAAAGGTTAATAAACAAAATTCTTATCACCATTTTGTTGTTGAAAACTCAACGGTTTTAAAAACTAAAAAAATATAAATATAGTAATTAGAGTATAACTAAATATGAACATGTATTAAAATCAATTCCTCGAAATGGAATTTCATGTTTAATCAAACTGTATCATAATCCATACATGAAAAAGATGGGTAAGTTATTGCTACTATTTTATGTTTTTCTATAAAAATCATTGGCCTATTTGGTTGTATACAAATTAAGATCATAAAATTATGATTGTAAGAACTAAAAATAAAAATAAGCATATTATCTAACATACTAAATAAAATTGGCTTTCTTATATGAATAATATAACACCTAGTCTTTTTTAAAAAAAACTTTTTTTTTCTTTCAATTGAATCCTTCTATAGCCTAGTTATATGAAATTAGGCTTGAAATTGTGGTAAATATACCAAATTAAAAAAAAATATAGGAAAAAAATATAAGACTTACATATAAAACATAAAGAAAAGACATGGCCAATTTCAAGTTCGTGAAAATTTTCATTTTAGTCCTAAAGTTTATTTTGTTTATTTTTACTTCCTGGGTTAGAGAGAAGAAAGAGAAACTCACAGGAAAATAGTATAAGAGAGAGAAAGTTGATGTTTGTCAGAATTCCAACAAACAAAATGGCAAAGCTTAGTGTTAAAGAGTTTCATTCAACAAAAAGAGTTTAATAGTTATGGTTTTCCACCTTCAGACTTGAGAGAAAAAAAATTTATTTGATTTTATATTTTTAAACCAATTTATGGGTGTTCGTAGTTGAGATATTGATTTATTTAGATTTCTAAAGTGTTTTTTTATTTGTTTTTATATCATAATAGGTTAAAAATGGAATTTTAAACCAAAAAACATCTTTCACTTAGACACAAGGATTCTTAGATATCAACTACATGCCCTCTTATCTCTATATAGCTACCACCTTCTCTTTTATTAGGGAGTGGCTAAGGTATTTATTGAATCTATTTCTTTTCTCCCCTTTGTTGAATCTGTCTCGCTAGTCTTCCTAGTTACATGAAAAACAATAAAAGATAGAAAAAGGGAAAGCTACTAACACTCTATCTAAAAGGGAATAATGGTAAAATAAAAAGTCTTGGAGTTGAGGACATGAGTTCTTCTTACCATGCATCCTTCACCTATAGGGTTTCATTTCCTAGGTAAGTGAGAGATTCCACAGAAAAAGAAGCAATGATACCTCTCTATAAGCTTGTTATCTTTTCTATTCTCTTGACTCAATCAAAAAGCTGCTTCACAGTCATACTACTACTAATCTTTCTACCTTTTCCAAGAACTTCCATAACATAATAAGGAGACAATTTAGATATATAAGAATGAAAGGATACAACCCTTTTTCTCATATAGCTTCCAGTACTTTACCAGCGGGATGGCAATCAAACTTTTACTAAAGAATCCTTCTTTCTAAGACTAGGCTATCCAGTCAGATCCATACACTTAGCCCTAGAGACTGTCTTATCTAATTTAATAGGCTAATCAGGCTAGTTAAACATACTTTTCTAGCCAAGCAAGTTCTATGATCAAAGGTTAACTTTCATTGCCCCTTTCTGAGTTAGATTATACTTATCCATCTACCTAACTGAGCAAGATAAGCTTGTCCATTCTAATGCAAAGAGCAAGGAACTAGTAGGAGCTAGTGGTAAGAGAGAATGTGCTAGATCTTTAGTGCTATATTTGTAGTTACCTCTTTTCCTCTATATCTTGTAGGTGAGAGAGACCTTTGGACTCACTTTTTCTAAACTATTAGAATAACATCCTTGTTCAAGGGATAGGGTAAGGGATCTCGAGCTCAATTTTCCAGCCACCTCAAGTGGTCAAAATCTAGGTTGGTAGACAAAGTGTCATCTTCCTTAATTTCTTTTTTTGAAAATAAAAATGGGTCGGCCACCTTTTATTGCAAAAACAAATATACAAGCCTAGACGTGTGGGCATCGGTTTACAGGCCCAAGTGTGTCTGGGCTTGGGTAGTTGGCTGTGAGCGTAGGTCTATCTCCTCTTTAACTTTGCAAAATTTTTAATTAATATCCTTCCTCTTTTGCATTTTTTTAGTTTACATTAATGTTTTATTTATTTTTAAATTAATACCCTCTCTATGATTAGTTTGAATTTTTTTTGTTTACTTTTTTAAATGATATTTTTTTTTTATTTTTTTTTAAACTACTAGAAAATTAGAATGAAGTAACAAAAAATAAAATAAAAATAATATTTCATCTTGTTTTACCAATGGAAAATATAGCATAAATTTTCAGTTAGTCATTTTATATGGAAAATGATGATGGAAATTGTTTTTTTTTTTTACAGAATTCTTAAATGTATTTACAATTTGTCAAATCACCAAAGGAAACTCCATCATCGATTTTAAAAGAAAAATATGACTGTGGTCGCATCTCGGTAGACGTCGCGGCGGGGGCCAAAAGATATATAGTGGAAAATTTGGGAGTCGCCAAATTAGAGAAAGCTAGGGATACTAAAAATTAGCTTTGATTCTAAAGATTCAGGCAAAAGGTTAGTTATGCTTAAGAAAAAAAAGATGTCACTCTCACAACATCCTTTCTTATGAAAGGTTATCTCTACTATGTGTTTTCTCTCAAATTTATCTTTTTGATTGCCATCAATTATCCTAATTGTCCCTTTTTAGTTTTTTTTTAAAAAAACAAATCATCTTGTTAGAAAAAAAAAAGAGGGTTTGACATCGGTCCCCAAAATGGGAGATACTTTGATGTGATTATTAAAATTTAGTATTAATCCTAAAAAAAATTCTTTCATAAATTTTTTTGATATCGAACCTAAAAGAAGAGACCTCTAAAAAAAGGTGAATTAAAATTCTAGTTTCTCGTTTTTAGATTAATATCTCGGACTCCTGAATTTGAATATGTAATTTTACCATGTTATTAGCAGTGAAAGAGTAACGATAGAATTGCATTTTTTTCATTTCATGATGTAAGAAAAAATTTCTATCTTCTCCTAGCAAATATTTTGATTCTTGGCATCTTTGATTACTAATTGATCTTGAAACATGCACCATAAAAAGGCTTTTTCCTTCATGAATCCAAACCTTCAAAAACGAGGAAAAAGACAACAATTCTCCTTTAATCTTATACACACAACAAAGCAAAACAATTATACACTATGTCAAGCTCACTCAAGAAACAAAAAAGGAGGATTTGACGTAGGTCCTTTTTTTTTTCCATCTCTCTTGCTTGGTTTGCACTTGACTCTTCAACTCATTAAAGTTTTACCCATGTGATGACCATGTTTGGTTGCCACTATGTCAAGCAACCTAAACCTTATGCCATAAATTTTGCTCTCTTGTCAAATAGGGCCCCTTAACTGTGGAATTTATGTGTCATCTCACGCTCATCATTTTCCTTGATGGAGAATAAATGCTCCATTTTCTTTCTTTTTTTAAAAGAGTTCAACCAATACCTCACAACCAAGGACTATTTTGAGCCACATTGCTATGAATTGATTCTGTTGCATATTATTTTCATAATTCCCCCTATTTGATTTGGCCATAAACAACATTTCCTGTAGTTGAGGTGGCTTATATCCATCATCATCATTCAGCCTTTTAGACACTCATGCCACCTTCATCAGTTGTTTTCCTAGTGGACCGCATGAGGTTCTTATACATCAACATCATCTTTGCCAAGAATTTTACAAATTCAGTCAGGGACCATCATTTTTTGTAAATAATTTTTCTTGTCTTGGGAACAAACCACGTATTTTAAAATGATATTCTTTCAAATCTAATTATTGATAAGGAATCATCGAGATGTAAAAGCATTTGGATTTAAGATTAAATTTTCTTGGTTGACAACCCAAAACATATCATTCAATGATAGGATTCACTTTGGATGTTTTTATTGGTATATGAGCCAAGTGTTTAATGATAAATTTTAATAATTTTTCTATTTTATTTATCTAATCATGGATAGAATAAAATGTTGATATGCTTTCATAAAAACATCTCAGGATTTCAAAGGAATAATAAGATATATGAAAAGATACTTTATTGAAAATGCAATAAAGTTTCCAAAACAAGAAAAACACATTGCAGAAAAATGTCATCTCGAAGATCTTATTCATAAAATTCAAATGACAAAGCGATGTTGCAACATCAGCATTATCTTCACATCAGGTATCCCAACTCAAACATCTGAGGCTTTTAAATTTGACTCAATTACACCTTAGGATTGGTGTTAGACGTAATACAATCCCATAGAGGAGCTTGTTCTTGAAGGTATGATAATTTCCAATGTTTTGTCCAATTGTGCTTCTTTCTCGGTGATAAAGCTGGTTTGGAATGAGAAAAATCTATGAAGTATACCCTTTTCTAATCACAGCACATCTACGCTTCCAGTCTTGATGTTGAAAAATGTCATGATAGGGAAATATTCTCCCATTATCACAGTGTTAGCATCACAGAAAGCAAAGGGGCTTATGTGAGATTATGTTCTTATTAAAACCTCTATATTAATTGAATGCATCATAGGGTGAGTTCCAATCTAAGTGGGAGTCCAAATGATTATTAGTGTATATAAGTCACGCTCGCCCCATCAAATCTCCCTATCTAATCTTAAAAGGGATAAGCTCGGTCCAGAGTTTTTATTGGCTTTTCATGAAGTGTGTGAATAATAACATGTATGTGAACGCAATATTTAAATAACATGAATAAAATAAACAATGATAGAAATAAATAGCAATAAATAAAAATATTTACATAGAAATAATCAGGAAAATAACATAGAAATCAAAATCCTTTCTTATACACCTATGGATGGATGGCGGATTTTTGAAATTATCAAATTATAATGTAAAATTTTTCCTTGTGATGAGTTTTGTCATCGGAAAATTATGAGGTGAGATTTCATGTTGAGTTTTAATCTTTTGTTTTTTTGTACCCCGTGCGTGAGCCTTAATCTTTCTAAATTTTTTTTCCAGTAATAATGGATATGTTGTTTTTGCATTCCATTCTCACCTAGATCGATTGATTGCTTGCCCATTATGGTTGCAATATAATTAATGATAGTGTTAAATATCTTTCTTTGTGTCGTCGTGTTCATTAAGTGGACTCTTGGTCTGCCATGTCTCGTGTCTCATTTAATACTTAACGGTACCCAAAATTTAAAATCATTAAATGAACTTATTTTCTTAGGGGATTGATGAATTCATTTTTTTATTCTTTAATTGTTATAATTGGTATATGATCACATCTCTTTCACATAGACTATTAATTGTATAATAAAATACATTTAATTTTTTTATATAAATTATTAAAAATTCATAACCATTGTCTCTCATTAAATGTTCCAAACATTATATTATAAAATCTTCAAAGATTAATATACAAACTACAGGTGATCCATAAAAGATCATGCATGCTTTTTTACATCAATTAGCTCTACATCATTATGGGTATTAAACCAACCTAATGTGTTGTTCTAAATTGCGAATGATAATGTTAACAAAGGTGAAGTAATTATTCGAAGTTGCACATTAAAGTTTTGGCAAAATTAAAATCACTGTTATGAGTTTAGATAAGCCTTCATATGTATAGACATGATGACTAGTAGTACTATAAGATGTATATTTGTTATGTCCCGCACGTGAAGGCTACGCACCTTCTTCCCCACACTTTTTTGTTTTGACAAATTCTTGGCAATACTTTATTTTGTTTAGAAACTCAATACTAAGATTTTTAATATTTTATATGAAAAAATTAAGAAAACATCCATGTAAATATAGGCTATACATATTGTAAATAATGAAGTTTAAAAGAATATTTTTAAAAAAAATTTATCTCACATTAAAAAGATATTATGTTAAGCTTTTAAGTTGAAGTATTTAAATCAAAAAAGTTTTTTATCCCACATTGAAAAAACATAACTTTTTTTTTTGGAAACATAAAGTATATATACTAATGGGTTTCAAACCCACATTGAAAAAAGTTAGTTTTTTTTTCTTGAGAACATAGAGTATATATACTAATGGGTTTCAAACCCACATTGAAAAAAGATAGTTTTTTTTTCTTGAGAACATAGAGTATATATACTAATGGGTTTCAAATCCTACATTGAAAAAAGATAACTTTTTTCTTTGGAACATATAGTATATATACTAATGGGTTTCAAATCCCATATTAAAAAGATATTATGTTATCCTTTTAAGTTGAAGTATTTAAACAAAAAATGTTTTTATCCCACATTGAAAAAACACAGTTTTTTTCTTGGAAACATAGAGTATATATACTGATGGGTTTCAAATCTCACATTTTAAAAAAAAATTAGGTCTCGCCCGGGTCACGGGTTGACCGGGTTTGGCCGGGTCATTACACCGGCCGGTCTTTTGACAAACCCGGACTGGTCCAGCCCCCGTGTCAACCCACTAGGTTGGTCTGGATTTAATAACTATGATATAGACCCTTGAGTCTGCATTGAGGTTACGTTGATCCAAGTATTGGATTTGACATTTTTTATTCCTCTTTTAAAATCCTTTGGAAGTTAAACGGCAAAGAAAATCTTGTTTCTTCTCTTCCCTCTTTCTTTTGTAGGTCCTTTTGATGGACAACGAGACAACTGTGAGAAACACAAAATCACAAACACGCATCTCCACTCTTTGCTTATAAAGTACCCTACACGAGCCTCCAACTTTTTTAATCTACAATTATTATTTTTGGTATAAAATTACTCTTTGATTCAGGTGTGTTTTGATTTTAGATTGGAGGAAGGTATCATTTTTTATATTGTTATTTTGTAACATGCTTTCATTATTGTGCTGTATTTTTAAATATGTAAAGTAGTATGAGTTGTATTAAATATGATAAGTCTCTTACCATTACTAATTTGAAATTAATCATTAACAAGATAAGGTTCCATATTTGTTTTACTTGCAATGTTTGGAGTAATATATTGATTTGCACTTGTGTCAGGAAACCAAGTGACAGTTTGCTGTCGAAGCGTCATTGAAAAAGAAGTTGGCCGAGGCTTGATTTCCATTGGTTACTAGCTATGAACATTGCTACATTAAGTGACCAAAAATGTTACATAACTGACATCAGACCTGTAGTGTATGAGACCACTGATTGGGTGAAGATGTTCGGTTAGACTATTATTGCCAATTGCCCCCATAGCCACAGTTCTGCTGCCAAAAACCACCATTGTTGCCACGGTAATTCTGACCACTAGACTAGTTGAAAGAGGTCCGAGTATTCCTCAAGTCACCACGTCTTCTTCTGCCTCGATTATGAGAGGAATCATTGTTATTAAAAACATAAAAACCACGTTGAGCAACAAAAGTAAATGGAGGCTGCGTAGGGGTAGGCGACAATTATGCAATAGTAGGAATGGATTGAAGAGAGTTCATGTGTAAGAACTCATGGGTAAACAAGTGACTATGCAACTTAGAATAGGGAAAAGGCTTAGTCTTGGTCAATAGACTTGTAATCAAATCACAGAATTCACTGTGAAGGCCTAAAAAAACATATAAATTGAATTACAGAGTTGGATGGTGAAGCAAGGGGTGTTCTAATGTGCTCCAAACATTAACAGAAGTCAGACAATCAACCACAAGATGGAGAACATCCATGGAAAGAGATGAGAGGAGAGCACTGAGGATGAGTTGATCTTGTTGTTTCCATGTTAGAAAAGCTTAATTAATGCTAAAACCGAAGGTGGCAGAAGCATCACTCGATAGAACCTGGGAGAAGGACATGGAAACGAGCCATAAACAAACAAGAAAATACATTGACCAATCAGATATGGTTTCATCTGCATATGTCAATATAGATAGTTCGTGTTGGTAAGCTTGAGATTAATTAGTTGTTGTGTGTTAGAAAAGGGAATAATGGTTGCCAAGGAACTAACACATGTTGTTGTAGCAGATGCAGACATCTTTAATATTATAAAATCACATATTTAACAACAAAAATTGTAATACATTAAGGTCAATTTTTGTATAATAGTAGTTTTTGGTCATTTTTGGATCTCATCAATGAGATCCGAGTTTTATCAAATTCAATTAAGCATAACATAACAACATATTGATTTTGTTACGTATGACATGTTTTGTTTTACTGTGCAGCTTTTTCTATATATATATTAAAGAAATTAACCATAGCCAATCAAGCTATTTTGCTTTTTTTTAATTGAACCATTTAAGATAGAAAGAAGAAGGAGAAGAAGTTGATAGTTGGATAGATGAATTGTTGATTTTTTTTATTTAGCAATAAATTATGTACATTTGTTTTATAATAGAGGAAATCAAGTAAAATATTGTTACTAATAATTCTCTATTTTAATATGCATTAAAAACTCATGTGTATGAAAATATAAACTGGTTTAGATATGTTATATATGATGGTTTATATATGTTTGGTGAATAAAAGAATTATGTATAGATAGAGGTCCATATCAAAACCGTGCGATTTCAAAAAAATAAATCACCTGGATGGACTGATGGGCATTTCTTTATTTGATATTCTGTCGAGATTAAAATAATATAATATTACTCTAATATTTAATATTCCTCGAGAAATTCTTCAGAATCTATTAACTAGCAAGTATATAGGACCAGTAATAATTGGTCGCTGAAATTAAAACTATTAATTTTATGTAGTGTACTCTCTAAGCATTTCATGCAATTAACTATTGCAGGCTCGTGAACTATGCTAGTTTTAATTTGAGTAATCATAGTTTAATAGGATGGAAAGGCTCTTTCCTCTGAGACAGTAACAGATTTAAACGATGCTCTTCTCATGAAATGACCGCTAGCTACCGTGGGCTAGTTGATAGATTTAACTTTTTAATGGCTTTGTTTTTTCTGTGATTTTTTTCTTGAAACTCAAAAATATTATTAAATATATTTACTCTTTTAATATGATGCATAAATACTATTATAAATTTGTATTTAAATTTAATATATATATTTTTTTAAAATTATTATGTATTTGATAGAAAAATACTAATACAAATACGAATAATAAATTGTTAATGAAAATTCAATTCAATTCTTTATATATATTGATTTTTAACATAATTTCATCACATTTAAGATATTTTTAAATTTCAATCATATATAAAATATAAACATATTATTTTGATATATATTTTTAAAATTACTTTAATAATCATAAAATATTTATTTTTTAACAAAACAATAATTCCAGTTAAAAACTTTGTACGTACTAGTTAAGATCAATAAGAAATATATTAATAAAATAATTTATCTTAATTGAATTTAATGTATATATTCAGATTCAATAACGATATCAATAAGGAAAAATTTCCTAATACTTGGCTAAAGAATTTGCAATATGTTAAAGTTTAAGTGACTTGCTTACTTTTAACTTCATCGAAGTACGTTGGAAGAAACTTATTTTCAACATCGAAAATACTTTATCTATGTAACATTAATTAATTTTTTGGGAAAACAAATATTACTATAAATTAAGTACATTTGGTCTACATGTTCCAATAAAAAAGGGGAAGCATTTTAAGACTATAGAAGCTAGCAATGATTATTTAAGAGTATAAATAATTGTTTCTATATCATTATTAAATTGCGTCACCTCATATAATAAGCTCACATGGCATGTATAGAACTAATAAGTCAATTTTATTAAGTTTTTGTTTAATTTTGTCTGGTATTTTAAAATATATGGGTCTAACTTATATGTCAGATCTTAGGTGTTTAAAATTGATATTCAATCAAATTCAATGTACTTGGGTTTGACAATACACCAAACCTAAAATAACATGGGTCTGACACACATGTCAAACCCAGAAAAGAAATCATGTTTAAAGAGTGGAATTTTATATTCTTGATATATTATATATGTGGATAGTTTGGTCATTTTGCCATATTTGGAATTTTTTTGTTAATTTAAAATGTAATGGTAATTTTTTAAACTATAAAGTGTGATTACACCATGAACCAAATTATAGGATGATAAATGTGATTCTCTTTTAACTATTATTTGTTTAAAATATTTTTATTTAAGATTGCTAAGTAAAAAAAATAGAACAATTCACAATTCCTAATATACATGGTTGTGTAAGAAGAATTGATCATGATATGATATTTAGTTAATGGTCATTTTTAAGTCAAATTAAAATTGGGATCTACTTCTATTTGAATTTCAGACTTTGTTGGAAAATGCTCTTCTATATA
>Ga0307517_10009184_pt1 | contig 14062 bp, 6 predicted proteins | sample 23_EM_MG_FD_194515 | JGI IMG/M metagenome (GOLD analysis project Ga0307517, IMG submission 194515) | Populus trichocarpa ectomycorrhiza microbial communities from riparian zone in the Pacific Northwest, United States - 23_EM | ecosystem: Host-associated > Plants > Roots > Unclassified | place...
GAGATGATATGCGGCTACCACGTCGTGATGTGTCGGGCGGGTGATTCGAAGATGCGCAGCTATGGGCAGGTCTTCTGGTGGCTAATTGTAGGTTCTGTAGGTTCAGAAGGCGTGGAAATGTGTCAGACGGACGGTCAAAAGCCCGGAGCACATCGTAGGACATCCGGCCGACAGGAGAGGTTGTATGGGACGTCTGGTCGAAGGGATAGGTAGCAGGAGACGTCCGGCCGACGAGATAGGCTGTAGAGGACGTCCGGCGGACGTGATAAATTGTAGTGGCGCCCGGCCGACTAGATGGGTTGCAGGGGGCGTCCGGCCGACGAGATGGGTTGTTGGGGGCGTCCGCAGGACACCCGGGAATAAACATCACGATCCGGAGGTGGTGAGGGAAAAGGTCAAGGGCTGGAGCACGCCCGCTGGATGCGGGGAGATACAGGATGGGATTGAGAGGTACAGAGCGAAAAGGAGTGTATCAGGGGGGTGCGGGACGGAGAGGGGATAGGGAGGGGAACTCAGGACGGAATCCGGAGGGAGCACAGTAACATAGGAGGAAACCCGGTGGGGGGGGGGTTGTAGGGCTTGTTAGGGAAAAGGAGATTGAAGTCGCAGGACGTCAGGAAAGGGGTAGCATGCAGGGGGGTGCATGGGGTGTAATGGGAGGGTAGGGTTGTCCGCAGGGCGCAGGGTTGCTGGGGGGGACAGCTTCTGGTTGCGTCCGGTGCGTCCAGACGGACGCCTACCACGTTCGGACGATGCGGACGCGGGCGTCCGCACCCAGAACTGGAGTTTACGTTACAGGCGCCCGCAACGTCCAGCGCACAGGGAGGGCAGGACGCAGCAGGGCGCAGGTTGATCTTTTTGCTGATGTGGGTAAAGAATTACAGCTTGAAGCCAAAGGGCAATCGCCTGACTTTCAACACAAGTTAAAGCTCGTGCTTTAAGGTGGATCAACCCTAGCACAATCTGGTTCATTAGCTATGGAACATATGGAACATACCAAGGCAGCTGAGGAGGTAAGGAATGCTAGGCACAGAGCACAAAGTAGAAGGCAGGTGCAAAAGGGAGGTGTTCTCTATGCTGCAGAAGCACATGAAATGGTGAAGTGAAAGGAGGATGCAAATGTTGAAAAGGCGGAGCGAGATCTCTGAAGATCTCTTAATGCTCAGAACAAAGCCAATACTGAACTGCATAGGCCTTTTCTTGATGAGATCAAGACTATGACAAAGGTGAGACATGCTCTATGCACACAAAAGAGGAAAGCATCAAGGCTTATTATTGCAGGAATCCGCAAACATGCAAGGTTCCATAAACCTTTGTAAAATAAAATGCTCCTACTTTAAAATGTTATGTTACACTACAGGGCTATCTTCAGCCACAATGTGATGTTGAGCCACAATGTGATGTTGAGCCGTAATGTGATGTTGAGCGGTCAGGCACTCAGTAGGATTGCCCAGGTTGTGAGCCCGCGAACATCCTGGGTTGCGGCCGCACACCGCAACCTTGGTATGAGTACATCCTCATCAACCTCCTCCACATCAGACTCTACAGCATCCTCTTCCAAATCAATCACAGTAAGCCCCACCCTTTCCCATTCCTTTAATACCTCTACAAGGTAAGCACTCTCAATCCCCTTAACCGATATCTCATCATCACAAGTTCCATTGATTGCAAGTACCAACCCGAGAATTCTAAAGGACTTTATCACAACCTCTGCCTGCTCTCTGGAGAAGACCTCCCATGCTTGTCCTACCTTCCAGGTGGTGAGTATTCTCCTTCTCCTAATCATACTTCCAACTAACCTCTTGCCTCTCAATAGAATTTCCTCCTCCTCTGCCTCAATTTTGTTGAGCTTTTCTTCGAGAATATCCTAGTAACAATACGGATTAGCAAGCCTTTCTTCCCTCTGCAAGGTTTTTTTTCTCTTTAACTTCTATGCTTTCCGGTCCAGTAACCAGCTCGCATTATGAGTACTGGCTGAGATTGTATTTTCAGCTTATACGAGTACTCATTATACCAGAGGCCTGCCGGACAAGGAAAGTTCAAGTTTGGATATTGTGAGAGGATATTTTGTTGATGTAAGTCAGGCTTCTCTACCTTTAAAATATCCTTAAATGGACGATTTATACTAACATCTAATAGCTGTACCAATCCGGTACAGCCACCAGGAATCAAGCTGACGGTAATATCATTATCTTGAAATGTATCAAGCACTTCTTGTGTCTTGTCAGCAGCAAAAAGATCGACGGTCAGAAGTGCTGGCTGATTTCCGAGAACAGGTATCAGCTCCTTTTCAATATACTAAAGAAAGTTCTCTGCATTTGCATATGCGTTTGCATTAAACTTCACAGTAATACGTGGGTCATACCTTTCCTGCTCGTTTACTACCCCTCCCCGAATTCCTTGTTCTCAGAAAAATACTCACGGCTTGACATGAAGAATACCATCAGCAAATACCGTAAGTTGCACTGTTCCCTGCCTCTTGTCCCATCTTGACTCACTCCCCTGCACCCAGGTAGTTTGATTACGAATGCTATTGTAAGTCTGCCCCGCTAAATACTCAAAAGGTCAGAGTGTCTGGTCCATATTAACAATATTGGACAGCTGATAGCGACCGATAGTAGAGCCCGCATCACCCAACCCTCGCTTATCATCGGGTTGTATCTGGGAATTTCTGCGATTAAATCGCATCCAGTTAAGGATTGCTCCAAAATCTGATGGAAGCTGACTTGATTTATGAGTGACTATGCGTAATGAAATTCGGTGCCAGCTAAGGAATCAGCGGAACCAACTGTTTGAGAAGCCGAATTTGCTAAGTGGTTCTGTAGGATAGGTTTCACCAAATATTTTCTTACTAACTCTACAAAAACAGCCTATTCGTACAAATCCTCCCTGTGCTCGACACATTCTAAATCTGTCTTACAGGGTTCGCTCCATTTCTTTCCACTTTCTCCTTCTCCCGCCATGTCTTGCTCGTTGCTGACCTTTTTTGAACTCTAGATATTTTCCTTCACCTTCTTCCTTCCACCAACGTGTCAGGTTTGACCCAGGTATCCAAAATCGACTAATAACCTCTACCCGTGTGGGTTTACACTGGGTGGTTGGCCCCAATGGTATACACGTTGTATCCCAGAATGATAGCTCTCAGAGCTTGTAGCTAACACTATATGATCAGTAAGGATTATCAACTCGCTTTGGCGCAACTCGAAGGTTTTGTGAGAGTAGCTTTCTTTTTGGACCTGGCTTTCATTTAATACCAGCATAGAATCTATCGGCTGGAAGGGGGTTTAGAGTTGGCTGAACCTTTGTTCTACAAGCAGCTTTTAGTGTTATTTTTGGACTAGATTGAGTTCGGGTAGATTGTTTATTTTGTAAAATATTATCTTGTATTATATTCTCACCAGATACATCATATTGCTTTATTTATTTACAATTTTTCGCCCTTTTACTTCGCCATTCGAATTAAGGGATGAGGTTGGGACTCATCAGAGTGAACCCCTACAGTTGATGTTGAGACACTAATTTCCTTTCAAACCAAGTATCGCCCGTGCGCCCCACCTTAATTCAACATACTAGCGCGAGGACCAATTATTCCAGTTTTTGCGGTACAAGTACCAGTTTTAGCCACCTAATAACTGCTGGTTCAAGTAATTTCACTACCCCCCTCACCTATGTACTCGAAAACTGGGCTCCATACAGTATAGTGGGAAGGGTTTGTGCGTATTACAAACCCACTACTTGCACCTTTGGGTGCTTCTTCTCTGGACCCGCAAGGGGTACCTGCTGGTGCCGGGGTCTCCTGTTCTCCTTGTATAGTCATTCCCCTAAAGTTGTGAACGTTAGCCCACAGCACTCTCGGTTGTTCAGAGAAGGCGAGTGAGTCCAACGAGAATTTTCAGCTCCTACAAAGCAAATTGATACCTCCTACGAAAAGAAGCGGTGGGTTTTTGCCTTGAGGAATTCAGTTGAGCGGGCGCAATGCCCAAAGTTCGGATCATACCCTCGAAAGAACCATAGTACAACCTAAACTTTTGCAGAATTCAAACCTAGGAAATTTCCAGACACCTGAGGAGGGACTCTTGGTTGTGGGACTGCTAAACTTGCGGAAGTGCCCAGAGCCCCACCCCCCCGGTCTTTGCTATGCCTCACGCTGAATTATCATATCATATGCATCCTATGCCTTCCCAGTCATTTGGCTGGTGTACGCAATGCCGTTCGCAGGTTTCTCCCTCTGATTGCAACTGCACCAAGCTCCAGTTGCTTACTTAACCCAATGAGGGTCCATACCATAACAGCCCTGCCAATCAACCCAGTATGATACTGTACTAGTACAGTACAAGTGCCTTTACCCAGTACCTCATTCTGCGAATATCTAGGAATTCATCATACACACTCCCAATATCTTCAAGTGTGCATTAATTTGTCTCCTCAAGTTCTCATTTCTGGAAGATAAAATAAAACTGCTGGCGCCTTGGGCTACATCTTAGCTATCATGCAGAGATTTGATGTTTGCGATATTCTGACTCTTTGGATACCAATTGGATTTCAGACCAGGGTCATTTTGGGGATAAGATTTAAGCGATTTGGGCTGAACTGAGCTGTACTGCCCAAGTACTTTATCCCCTCATTTCCGTACTCATTTGACACGCCACAATTACAGTCACACTAGGTTGTAACATAAGCCAAGTATCCAGGGTCCGATGCCCCGTGGTAGAGAGAAGATAAAGATTAAAGGCGCCATTTTTTCACTCGTTTTGTTAGAAGGGATGGTGAGGGTTTGAGCAGCCCAAGCATTTTAAAGTTTATATGGGTCCACGAAAGGCCACGTACTTCGAACATGACGTAGGCAATGGTCTATTTACTCTATTTACAGGCTGGATAAGACAAATAGAATTTGTATACAGTCACCTGTGCCCATAGTATGGACGGTGCCAGGGCAGAGGTACCCTGAAAGACTTTGGACTCCTGGGCACTTCAATCCATTGAGCAAGACCAAGCTTAATGCCACCGATTGATTGGGAAGCTAAATTAAACCAAAATGTAGGATTAAAAATAAAATTGTCCAACTTGCAAACCATGCTTTTTCACCTTTCTTACTAGGAAAGTTACTGCAAGGCAAAGCATGAGAGAGAATTCCACAATCTTATTTAAATTTGACTGAGCTTAGAGCCTCATAGGTCTGTTTGAGATCCCTCATTGTGAGTTTGGAGTTATTTATGTATCTTCTCCCTAGTGTGACCTATGAGAGATCAGAAACCACTCACATCTTCCACTGTAGTATTGCCTCCTATGGGGAATTGAACAAATGCTAGATCTGTTGTTCCTATCATTTCTGGAGTGCGAAGCTGTAACATGTTTATTCCTGTCTAACGAAAATACAGTAGGACCGGCGATAGACCTGCTAGCGCTGGTACTAAGGGAGGCTTCAAGGGACCGGAGGTAAGAGATAATAGTTGAAGGACAAATAGAACTCAGGGCCTCAGGGATTGCCGTTCAACCAAGTGTATTCTTAGACTGAAAGTCTGTCGAAGTCTGCTGTCTCCTGCTAGCCAGGAGACTAGTTTAAATACAAAGCCCAGGAGCGATATCCTTCGTGCAATCACGATCATTACCAGTAGCTGCACACATACCGGAATCCTGTAATCCTGCAAGACCAAAGAAAGAAACAAACAAACTGTGCTCAGCCCTCGGCAGTGTTACATGACTATTCCATACCCGGAATCCTAAATATAAACTTCCAGCAAAGCAAACTAAATATAGCAATACGATAGCATAGCCTATCTGACTCAGAGACAGTGGCGGAGCTGAAATCAAATCAAATAAACCAAATATAAATCAACTAAACATAGGAGATCCTGCACTGCCCGCTCCTGTGTACCGTTACCGGAACATGTACACATGTTACATTCCCTTATTCTGAAAAATCAACAATCATTCCAAAGTCTTCGCTGTCCTCAGCGCTCTCGTCGGTGTGCCATAGGAGGCTGTCGTCATCTGTGGGGAAATAGTCCTGCTCAGAGCTGCTAGAATCATATTCCTCATCGTCATAGGGTTCCCAGAAGTCGTCTGGGCAATCGTTTGCGGTGCAGGGTGTAGAGGAAACTTCCATGGGTTCCCAGGAAGCTTTAATGTAGTGGGAGGTGATCTGGGGCGTCGGTTCTGCTGGGTGGTTAGCGTCCCAGTATTCCTGTATGAGTTCCAGGGAGTGGTCGAGGTTCTCGATAGGTTCCCAGGAGTCGTCTGCTCGCTCATAGCCTTTCCAGTGAACCAGGAATTCGTGCCTGTTGTTCTGGCGGCGGTAGTCGAGTATCTGCTCTGCTTCCCATTCTTCTGCATTGTCGATTAGGATGGGTGCTGGCTTGTCCATTCTGCGGGACTTGAATCTATCGGGATCGTTCTCTCTGTATTCTTTAAGGGAGGAGACGTGGAAGTAGGGTTTCTGGCGGGCCATTCTGGGCGGGAGGTGTAATTTGTAGTTGTCTGTGTCAGGTAGATGTTCTAGGACCTTGAAAGGTCCGAACCAGCGTGGTTCTAGCTTCTTGGATCGTCCAGGAGAGGAGGTATAAGGGCGGCCTCTAACAAGAACTCTGCTGCCATTCTTGAAGGGTTCTGTTAGGGGTTTGCGGCGTTTGTCAGCCTGGACGGTCTGGCGGAAGGTAGCATGCTTTCTGGCCATGTCTACTTCCATTCTTGTTGCTTCATGGGCGTTTAAGATATCGTCCACAGCTGGTACCTTGCTGGCGGATCTCTGGACAGGGTTGAATATCTTCCAGGGACGTCCATAGAGGGCATGGTATGGCGAGATGCCTAGAGATTCATGGGGGGCGCCGTTCATGGCTGCTGCAATAGCGGGGAGGGCGCCGGACCAGTTGTTTTGTCTGGGGTTAACGAAGTTCCTCATTAGCTGTTTGAGGGTACGGATCCTTCGCTCAACCTGGCCATTCGTTTGATGGTGGTATTGGGTCGCCATCCAGACCTGGATACCAAGGGACTTCATCATTTGTGACCAAAACTTAGAGGTAAAGCGAGAGTCCTGGTCAAGGACAATGCTGAGAGGGAGGCCATGGACATCGAAGATTGTGCTGTTAAGCTTCTTGAAGATCTTCTCAGAGGTGGCCGCGTCCTTGAGGGGGGTGAGATGTGTGTAGGAGGTAAAGCGGTCCATAATGACCATGATAGATGTATAGCCATCGGATTTGTTAAAGGGGCCGGCGAAGTCTATGGCTAGAGATTGGTAGGCTTCGTCGGGGTCAGGGAGGGTAAGGGATCGTCCATAGGGTAGGGTGGTGGGCTCGTTGTTAATCTGGCACTTATCGCATGACCGACAGTAGAGGACAAAGTCCTGGCGCATCTGTGGCCACCAGAAGAAGCAAGCCGCATAGGAGTAGCATTTGTAAGCTGAGAAATGTCCGAGGCCTTCATGGACAGTCTTGAGGATGAAATCCCGTAGGGATACCCCCTTCTCAAGAGGTCCTACCGGTATATAAAGGTTTTCGTACCCATTGGTGTTCTGGGCAAGTAGAAGGCCATCACGGATGGAATAGTGCAATTTGTTATCGGTTTCTTTGACCCTGGTGTAGAGGGCGTCGGTCCTAAGGGCTTCTCTAACTCGCTGGGCGAGGATACCCATAAGGCGGGAGTGTAGGGTGCTTAGGAATTGGTTGGCATTGGTTGCCTCATCGGAGTCATAGCCTGCTTGGCTGTAGAGGGGACTAAAGGCCGGCGAGGCCATGTGCGGAGTGGCTAGGATGGTAGCCTTCATACGGAAAGGCGGGAGGCTTTCGGAGATGTATGGGATATCGGGGAGCGAGGCCTGGCCTGCTTCAAGGGCTGTATCCGATGTTGAAGTCCTATCCTGCTCTTTTCTCTTTCTCTTTTTACTCTGCTTCCGGACCTTAGGGTCCTTCGGCCAGTAGCCTGCACCTTCTTTTTCATTCTTATGTATCTCACACCCATCGTCAGTACATGACATCCAGCTCATTCCTGAGTGTAGTTGTTCTGATTCACTAGAGATTGGGAGAGTTCTATTATCACCCCAAGAGTTTCCAATCGATATTCTGCTATCGTTGCTGGCTGCGCTTGATGTAGCTGGCGAGGAAGCAGAGGCCTTACGCTTCTGGGAGCGAGTCACTGCATTGCGGGTAATCTCGTCCATAAGGTATTCAGGGCGGCAACGACTGATAGAGTCACTGCTGGTAAGGGTGGGAGAGGTTTGGGCTTCGTCTGAGTGGTACATGGCGTCGTCTGATTCAATGCTAAAGTCGGTAGAGGAGGCGTAGCTTGTATTGATTTGTAGGGTTTGGGTAGTGTCAGGTAGCTCAAGGCTGTTATAATCGATAGTGGGGTCCTTGAGGCTTATATCTAATGGCCCTGGGGTTCCCTCATGGATTCTCGATAGATAGTCTGCTAGGAAATTCTTCGCTCCTGGCTGGTATTCTATTTTAAAATCAAAGTGACTGATGTGCGTTAGCCATCTCTGCCGTCGTCCATTGACATGCTTTTGTGTCATGAGTTTGGTGAGACTTTCATGGTCTGTAACCACTGTAAACTGCCTGTGTAGTAAATGGGGAGCGAATGCTTCCATAGTCTCAATGATTGCGAGCGTTTCCTGTGGGAGTGTGGGGTAGTTTCTTTGTGATGGTGTCAGCTCCCTGCTGTGGAACGCTGCAGGCCTGGCTGTATCTCTGGTTGGTCCTTGGCCTATCCAAGCGCCCGTACCTGTAGGGGATGCATCGGCAAAAAGCCATATCATATCTGGCTTATTATAGTCGGTCGGTCTTAGAACTTTGTGCTTATCGGCAGCTCGCTTGACCGCTTCAAAGGCTGCTTCCAGCAGATCCGTCCACAGCCATTCAGCGTTCCCACTCAGTTCTGTGAGCAGGACTGTGATGGTCGCGATGTGGGGAATGAACTGCGAGATATAATTAACCATTCCATTGACTCGCTGCAGTTCTTTCAGGCTTTCTGGTCTTGTCCTGTCCATTATGGTCCGGATTTTCTCTGGTGCAGGGTGGATGCCATCATCGTCTATCATATGGCCTAGGATATCGAGCTTTGTGGCAAAGAAAACACTTTTCTTTGGGTTGGCATAATAGCCGGCATTCTGCAGCTTACTGCAGGCGTTCGTAACGTCTTTAACATGCTCTTCAAACGTGTCACTGAAAACAAAAATATCGTCAATGTAGACCCATATATTCTTGCCTAATTCGGCATGGAATAGGTCCTCCATAGTCCTCTCAAAGGTTCCGGGAGCATTCATGTCTCCTTGCATCATGACCTGGCTGGTAAAGCCGCCGAAGGGTGTCTTAATAGTGTTGTACTTGACATCATCTGGATGTACTCTGGTCTGGAAGTAGGCGTCACGGAGGTCTATCTTGCTGCAGAATCGTCTTCTGGCTACCGCATTTAATATAGTGTTTTGTTCTGGGATCTGTGTGTGATCGGCCTGGGTGTGATCATTCCTGAGGCGGAGGTCTACCAGGGGGCGGATTCTGCCATCGCTTTTTGCTTCCACAAACATGCTAGCTCCTCCGGGCACACTGGTCCTGTAGAGGATACCGGCGTTCATCTGCTTGTTCATCCATGCCTTGTATTTGGGCATCAAGGCTTGTGGCGCTTGGAAGGTGGGTGTCTTTAAAAGCTTCGTCAGGTCTATGAGGCTTATCCTGTATATTACTTTGCGTGCTGGGGGCAGTTCCTCACGTACCTCTTTGACAAATACCTTGGGGAACATCGCCAGGAAGTCTGGTACTTCCTGTGGCTTCGTCATGGCTGATCTAGACTCTCTAGACTTTCCGTCACAGGTAACTGTGACCTTGTACTTGGAGAAGTAAATGCTGTTCTTTTGGCAATCGATGACCGCTCCTAGCTTTATGAGATCGTCCATACTGATGAGGATATCATAGTCTGAGACTGGTGTGACCAGCATAGGCACCTTGTCGACTCTCATCTTGCCTAGCCGAATCATAACCTCAACAGAGAAGTTGCTAGTTGATCGCGATCCTTTAACTGCCATCTTTAGAGTGACGGGATTCTTCCTAGCTGTGTAGGGGATGTTGTGTGTTGTAACGAATTTGTTGGATATCAGGGTACCGCCAATGGTACCTGTATCTACGAGGGCTCTGGCAGGCTTGCCATTGATGTTGATAGTGAATTCGAGTGCCTGGAATGGCCTGTCCTTGGGTGTGCCTACTGTAGTCTTGTAGGTTCTGATAGAGCCACTGCCATCTAGCTCCGCTGTGCTGTCTGTATCGGGCTCATATTCACCTTCGCTGCTGTCTGGGCTTTCCTCAGAGAGGCGAACATGGTTGGTCTTAACTTCTTTCTTTGGGCATTCATTTGCCATGTGTCCGCTTTCGCCACAGTAGAAACAGGCTCCTTCTGCCTTGCGGCGGTCCATTTCAGCCTTACTTGGCTTGTTGGACTTGGTATAGGTCCTCTTCTTAGCCGGGGCCTTTCCTTTGCCTGTGCTCCTGGGCGCTGATGTGGTAGAGGGCTTGCGGTAGGTATTCTCTCTCTTTGGTGTGTGGGTTTTGCTGCTAGAAGCCTGGCTTCTATCGGTTCCTTTGTAGCCGCCAGTTCTATACATGGTAGCGTCATAGCGTTCTGCTACAGCCACCATCTGGTCCCAGGTATCTTCTGGTCTGAGCTGGGGCTCAACATTGCGGCGTAGTCTAGAGTCCATAGCATCGAGAAATCGTTGCTTCTGTGCATAGTCTGAGATAGATCCTGCTGGGAGGGATCCTTTGAGGTCCGCTAGCTCTCCAGCTATCTTCGTTATGCGTGCTGGCTGTCCGCCTGCTGTCTGGCGGACATTCTGCCATCTGTGATAGGTGTCATCGGTGTTTGTAGAGGCTTCGAATAGCTGCTGAAAGCGGTGTGTCAGCTGCGGTAGGGTGAGGTTCTCTTCCTCTGTGTCTAGTGTCTGGAATGCGTTGTTTGCTTTTCCTTCTGTGTAAAAGCCGTAGTAGTCTGCCACTCCAGGGGTGTCATCATTCAGTCCAGATCTCGCCAGGTACTTCTTGACTGTTCTGAGCCATCGCTTGAGTTTGTCTGGTTTGAGGTCTTCTCCTTCACCGCTAAAGAAAGGCGGTTTAGGGGGCTTAGGAGGGGGCAACCTGGCCGGACCTGGGTCTGCCATGGTGCCTGTAGGTGGGTCTGGGGCTGGAGGTGGTGGGTCTGGTCGTTCAGGGGGCTCTCTGGCGCTCCTGGATCTTGAGGGTCTTTCTGGTGTGTCTGGGATGAATGTACCGGGTAGTGATTGTTCTCTATGCTCTCTAGAGGGCGCTCTAGTTGGTGTCTGACTTCCAAAGACTCCTAGAATGCTGGGTGCTCGCCACCTGCTTGTTGTGGGGCGTTCTGGTGGGCGTTCAGTTTCCGAAGTTTGCTGTGCTGCTGCTCTTGCTGCTGCTCTTTCCTCAAGCCGCCGGGCTTCTCTTTGAATGAGTTCCTCAGCTGTGAGGTTGTGGTCTTCGTCTGAATCTGTATCTAGATCTCCTGGGAGGAGGTGAGTGGTTCTTGCTGGTGTATCTGTTGAGCCTGGCGTGGGCCCAGGGGTTGGTTCCTGTGTGGTTGGTTCTGGAGTATCGTCTGTGGGTTCTGCTGAAGGACGATTGTAGGCCCTACCGGACCTGGTAACGCTTCTGCTCCTGCGTTCTGCTATTGTGAATGTAGCACCTGAGCCGGGAGTTCCTTTCCCTGCCGCTCCTGCTTCTAACTAGTTATCAAGATACTGGGAGGGTGATCAATCGTACCAGGCTGTTCCCTACCCTGAGAACAAAGGGTTTTCACCTGCTGAAGGCAAAAAAATGTAACAGGTTTATTCCTGTCTAACGAAAATACAGTAGGACCGGCGATGGACCTGCTAGCGCTGGTAGTAAGGGAGGCTTCAAGGGACCGGAGGTAAGAGATAATAGTTGAAGGACAAATAGAACTCAGGGACTCAGGGATTGCCGTTCAACCAAGTGTATTCTTAGACTGAAAGTCTGTCGAAGTCTGCTGTCTCCTGCTAGCCAGGAGACTGGTTTAAATACAAAGCCCAAGAGCGATATCCTTCGTGCAATCACGATCATTACCAGTAGCTGCGCTCATACCGGAATCCTGTAATCCTGCAAGACCAAGGAAAGAAACAAACAAACAGTGCTCAGCCCTCGCCAGTGTTACATGACCATTCCATACCCGGAATCCTAAATATAAACTTCCAGCAAAGCAAACTAAACATAGCCATACGATAGCATAGCCTATCTGACTCAGAGACAGTGGCGGAGATGAAATCAAATCAAATAAACCAAATATAAATCAACTAAACATAGGAGATCCTGCACTGCCCGCTCCTGTGTACCGTTACCGGAACATGTACACATATTACAGAAGCTCTGAAAGATCTTCTTTCATATACTGGAACAACCAGCAGTGTTCTGATCATTGGCTAAACCAAAAGTATGAATACAACTCAATATGTGTTTCCTCGAACCTTGGTGTAGTGTAGTGGCACTAGCCTGAAGAGTTAGTATATTTAATTCTTATATCGTAGATAGTTTCACTACTTCTTTTGAGTTATCGTTTGAATTCACAAGTGAGTAGAGAGATAATAGGAGTCTAAGAAACTAGGTTTATTAAGTATTTAATTTCACTTGGCATTTCGGGCTAGTACTGAGTGCATACTTTAGAATCTGGAGATTGGCTATAAACTGGTCTAAGATCTTAGTGTCTTGCAATTTTATTCACATCTAGCGAGATTTTTCAAGAAGACATTCAGACTGGAAACATAACCATTCCAACACTACAGCCACCAGAACCTCTAACTGCCCCAATGCTGCCACTGCTATCACAAGCCCAGGCCCCAATCGCTGGAATACAGCCACCAGAATCTCCAACCTTCGTAATGCCACAGCCAGATTCCCCAATAAATGTATGAACTGTATGCTCTATTGGCATTATATTAAAGAACACTCAGTTACACTTGGACATAGAGAGTGTGGCAAATATGTTCTTGGTAAGTAAGCTATCTCCCTGGCGCTGACTCCTACAAATTCGGTAAAAGTTATTATTATTACCCTAGCAGGAATAGCTTGCATAATGATGCGCAAGGTATATGCCACCATGGGGGAGAGCATATATCCGAACCCAAGCATCCTGAGTAGGAACTTCCAGGAGGCATCTGGGAGACTACTCAGGAACCACAAAGAGTTCACGTTTCAAGATATGGCTAACTGATTGGAACGATGATTAGAGAATCAGTTCTCTACTCTTACTAATGCATACGCATTATGCATTGATAGATGAGTATCAGACTTGATCACTCCATATTCATGATACTATTAGTATGTAGGCATTTAGACTGCATATTTCATTATAGTCTATCAGGACGAAGAGATCTAAGATTGACTACTGGTGGAGTGAAGACACCCTCAGAAGAAATAGCAGTCGGGAGATTCTCAGAGTCAAGCTGGGCAAGATTCAGGGTCAAACAATGTTCGCACTTTGTTCTGATGAACTGAATTTCTAGAAAGATACTTTTTTACTAGAGAAGTCAAAGTAGCGTGAACATTAGTATAAATAGTAGGGCTCTCCCCGATAGTTGAGAACATCATCAAGCAACGGAGAAGAGACCTTAACAATAGTATAAGTTATTACGATATTCTTCCATTACTTTATCGAACAATTCTTCTTGTGCCTTCCTGACCTATAATCCGTTGTCTCAAATATCCTCCGGCCGAGTCAGCCCGGAATCCTACCGTGTTAGCTATCCCGTAACACTATATTGTTATTCTTCAGTGACCAAGGCTCCTATGTTAACAGACACTCTCGTCTGCTTTATCCTTTACTATCTTTTTTTCATCTTTGAAGATACACCACAGGCTGCCATTGTCGCACCAGAACCTACAATCACCGAAGATTCACTTCCCTTAGATGATTGGGAACCTGAATCAGAAGGAGGCTGTAACAATCCTATTGTTAGGTAGTTGTGCAACAGGCAACGATAGTGATTTCCTATAGTGAGCAAGTCTTCTTCTTTATAATAAGGCGTAGGGGAATACTATCTCTTCAGATAGTACGGAACTGG
>Ga0307517_10009185_pt1 | contig 14062 bp, 4 predicted proteins | sample 23_EM_MG_FD_194515 | JGI IMG/M metagenome (GOLD analysis project Ga0307517, IMG submission 194515) | Populus trichocarpa ectomycorrhiza microbial communities from riparian zone in the Pacific Northwest, United States - 23_EM | ecosystem: Host-associated > Plants > Roots > Unclassified | place...
AGTCATAAGGTCATGATAATTTTATAAAAAGTAAATCAAAATAAATTATGAAGGTCAATTTCTAGTAAACTCAATTGTGGGATATAATTGAAAAAAAAATAAAAATTAAAAAAAAGACAAAAAAAACTATCAAAGTCACAACGAGTTAACTTGTCAAACTTGCAAGTCGAGTCATTAGATCAGGATAACTTTATAGAAAGTAAATTTAAAAAGTTACAAAGTCTAATTGCTAACAAACTCAATGTCGAAGGATGAAATAAAAAAAAAACCAATTAAGAAAAACTTAAAAAAAGTCAACTCATGCTAACTTGTTAAACCCGCGACCCGGGTCATGAGATTGAGATAACTTCATAAAAAGAAAATAATTTTTTTTTATGAAACTCTATTTTCAACAGATCTAATCTTAAATGTTGAAATTAATAAAAATAAATAAATAAATCCATGATACCAGGATAACTCCATAGAAAACAAATTAAAGAAAATTACGAAACTCAATTCTCAAACAATCTAATATTGAAAGATAAAATAAAAAAAATAAAACTAAATAAAAAAAGATTTAGTTATTGAAGGGTGAAATTGAAAAAAAAATGTTCAATTATAAAAAGGATAAAAATATAAAAATAAACTGAGGCAATCTATTAAACCCACAACCAGGTTATGAGATTAAGATAAATCCATGGAAAGCATATTGAAAAAAACACGAAGCCCAATTAAAAAAAATTCAAGTTAAAAAAATGATTAAAAAAAATGAATATAATCAATCCAGGTAACCTAACAAACCCGTGACCTAAAAATAAATATAAAATTGATCCCTCAAGAAATAAGACTTTTTTTATTTTGGAAATTTGACATTGATTCTTTTAAACAAATAAGACTTGTAAATTAGAGTATTTTTAAAATAGATGTTTAGCCATTGAGACGGTAAGAATTTAAGCTTTTTACCCATTTACTTATGTTAGTTTCCAAAACTAGCTCGAAGACTACCACTCTAACTCAATAAACTTTAATGGATCATGTTTACACACCCAAATTATTATATCTAATTAGTGAAAAAAACATTACACCACATAAAAATGTTTGAAGACCATTAAAAAAAATGTTTGAAGATAAAAAAAAAAATGAAATAGGAAAAGGCTGAAGGCATGAAAAGATACAGTGGCAGAAAAGTACTAGGCCTCTGTCAGCGACCTAAGAGAAGGGTATCGGCCAAAAACTAACATAAGCAGTAAATGGACCTTCAAGTTACATTAACAGAGATTAATTCATGTGGCAAAACCTACAGCACTAAAGAATTAAAAAATAATATAAATTATATTTAAAAAAAAAAATTAAATTATTAAATTGCGATAGTTTTTTAACATGGTATAAAAACCTAAATAACTAAACAATCACAAGTTTAAATATTATCATCCCCATTTATTTGATAAAAAAATCAAGCATAAAGTAATGTGGGTCCGTGCAAGTTTCAAGTCCAAAGAGCTTTCACTTAAGGGGACGTGTCAAAGAATAATATAAATCATATCTTAAAACCTCACCCAAAAAGTTAAGCTATTGGATTACGATGAATATTTGACAGAGAGAATCACACTATTCTTTAAAATAATATGCTGATTAAATTTGTATTATCAGGAAAACTCACTTGCTTTGTTTATGGAGTAAAATGATATTTTCATATAATCTATTTGTCGTTAGAAAGATGATCATGGATAATTCGGTCATTTTACTTTTTATTGATAAGTAAAATGATATTATTGCCCTTACAAGAAAACCAATCAACTAGGATCCAAGGAGATTTTCAGTTTTTCACTTTTTTTATAGCACATTGAAACAACAGAACTAACCTTAAAAATAAAAAATTTTAAACTAAAGATTACGAGGTATTTTGTAATTTTATCTTGGTTTTTTATATTTTTGTTATTGGTAGGTAGGAAGCCGGGAAATTTGGTATTTTAATACATACAGAGAGGACGGAAAGAAATGGTAATTTTTAAGGCAGATACATCAAACACAACCAGGAAATCAATGTGCTGACAGACCTGGACAGCAAGAAAGGTTCTATCCACGAGGAAACAAATGGAAACACACAATGGCTAGTGTGGCTATATTTTACTAGATAAAGAATTACAAGGAAAAATCAAGAATAATCAATCTCACATGGATAAAACATATAGTGATACATGGTGTACTGTTACAACTTGCATTGGTTTTACAATATTACCTCCGGTTTTCACCCTTTGCCCAAACCCCCCCTCTAAACCCAACATCTTCAATGGGGAAAGACACCAAATTTGGACACCAGCTTGCATTTACGATTTTCAGAGATGGCATCACTTGTTGCACCATTTTCCACTCCATTTCTAAATCTGAGAGAGATTCCAACATCAATCCCTCAATTTTCCATGCACTATTATTCTCTCCAAAAAAGGCTTCATCCATCATAGCAAGATTTCCAGAGGATATCCAGAGATATCTTAACATATGAAGTGAAATGGGATTGAGCCAGGCAGGACTTAGCTTCCCCGGATAAAATTGGAGACAGAGCTCATGGAGCTCCGGTGGAGGGTAGAGTTTATCAAGTTTATCTACAAGACCACTACCATGGCTATCAAAGCAACTTATTGTTAGGAATTGAAGTTGTTGAAGGTTTACCAAAGCACTGACCTCACTATCTCCAATCTCATCAACCCAAACTAGGTGTAGACCAAGTTTCCTAAGTCGACTCAATTTTCTCAACTCTGCAATCCGACATCCGTCTAACTGGCTTGCTCTCGCAGGTCTAAATCCCAAAAGAACTTCAAGATTTGAAAGCCTTCCTAAGCCTTTAGGTAAGTATTCAAGTGAGCCACAGTGACTAACATCTAAGACCCTGAGTTTCTTAAATTTTGTGAGATAAGGAGGCAATACTTTCAGATTTTGACTATAACTCACGTTCAATATCTCAAGGTTTTTGAGGTTCTCAAGTGAAGGTGGGAGTTGAATCAAAGGATGGGTGTTGCTTAAGCTAAGGTATGTCAAGTGCTGAAGGAAACCAATATGAGACAATAGACTTGTGAGAGACATTTCGAAAATTGATTTGCAAAGATCTAAGACTCGCAAGTATTTGCACTCACTGAACTTGTTTGCAATGCTTGATGATATCTTGTTCACTTCACCGGTCTTGGTCGTGGACAACAATGCTCGTAACTTGTGATTGGCAGCAAGTTGCTTTGGATCCATTTTGGTGTCAATTCCAAAATGGCGGCAGCCTCTACCAGTAACTTTAAAGAATGCTTCATTTTCAGCCATTTTGATAACCAATTCACGAACCATATCATGAATCTTGCAGGTGAGGATAGTTCCATTGTAAGTCTTTTCAACAACTTCTACCAAACATCGATTTGTTAACCCTGAGAAACAATCTTCCCCAGCTTCAGTTGATGGTCTTCCACTTCTTAGCGGTACAAATCCCTCTCCAATCCACCAATGGACCAATTGCTCTTTTGTCACAACACAATCCTCTGGATACAGAGAGAAACTCAAGAAGCAAGACTTCAGGTATGGGGGGAGCTCATCATAACTCAATTGAAGTGAGGGCATTACCGTGTCATCATTTTCTCCTAATTCATCTCGAAAGTTGTCTGCAATTCGTTTCCACTCATGATAATGTGATTTATAGAGCAACATTCCTCCAATTGCTTTGATTGCTAAGGGAAGACCATTACATTTTTGCACAATCTCCTTGCCAATCTTTTCTAACTCAGGTTTTGTGCAGTCACCTCCACTTGCTGCAAATGCTATCTTTCTAAATAGCAACCAGCTATTATTGCTGTTGAGGATATCGGGCTTATGCATCCTGGCTTTACTCACTTCCATCTTTGTTAAGACTTCCACGAGTCTTGTAGTGATGATAACACTACTTCCATTACCCTTGGGCAACCCTTCAGAGATTCTGCTCCACCAATTGCCATCTAAACTCCATACATCATCCATCACAATCAAGTACCTCTTACCTAAAAGGTACTGGTTTATTTTCCTCAACAATTCACCTCGATCATCTCCTACACTTGCATCTCCCAAGGTTCTCAGCATACTTCTCATGATTTGTTCTTCATCAAATGATTGAGAAACAGATATCCACATTCTTCTCTCAAACCTGTCCTCTATTTCTCTATCATTGAAGACCATTTGAGCAATTGTGGTCTTACCTAATCCACCCATACCAACAATGCCAATTTTTAGTATGCCCACATCTGCATTATAAAGCCAATCTTTAATCTTTTTCGTGTCATCCTCCAGCCCAACCACTTGGGTGTGGTCATAGACAGGAGAGCTCCATCTAGGCATTTGGTCATTGCATGCATCTATTCTCCCCATATCATTAGTAATTGAAGGACCAAGATAAGACATGATGCTTTGCTTAATGTCTGTGATTTTTTCATTGATTTTCCTCAGCCGCTTTCCAGTTTGATTTTGAAAATGAAGATTTGGAGGATAGATACGTGCTAAGCAACCATTTGAAAATTGATTATCCTCCCTTGATTGAAGTTGGCAGTCTGCTAGTATATCTTCAGATTCATAAATAAGCTCGCGCAATTTGGCCATGATCCCATGCAGAGTTTGATTCTTCCTCTTCTGTTTATCTGCATCTTTGAGGAAGCATTGCATTAATTGCAGCTCATCCTGCAATTTCTCAAACTGGTCCCGGAATTCATTTACTACACGTCCTTCTTCTACAAGAGTGTTCAGTAGCCTTTCCAAAAACACAGTGACCACAGCATCCACCATGTCTTCTCCTTTTAAACAGACGAGAGAAAATCTTTAATCAAAATCAATTTTAGGCCAAAAGAAGAGAAAACCTTTAATCTCTATCAATTCCAGGGATAAAACAGGACTTCTACTTGAACTATATAGTAATTGATGCAGTCACTAAGAACATAGGAAATGATAACTGTTTCGTAAACAATCAAGTACTGCCTTCAATTTTAGAGCTTCTGCATAAACCATAATGATTCTTAACAGAAAAGAGCGCTCACAAGTATAGAGATAGGAGGAGTTGACTTTTCAAGAACAATATGAGCTCAAATGCAATTTAGTTATGTTGAATTGAGCCATTCATATCAAGTGCAGATAATTTTTAGGACAGTTAATTTACGAAACAATCAGCCATAAGCTGGTACTAATCAGCATCACATTATAATAGCAACCCTACATCAACACATAGAAACAGAAGTAACAATGCTAACATTTTGGCTACAAACCCACCTTTTCCATCCTAGGAACTCACATATTCAAACTAGAAACAAGAAAGAAAAGTGCACTGCAACCATCTACAGCAAGCAAGAAAGCAGACACAGGCCAAGCTGGGAACAAGTTAACTTCTCAATGAAAGAAAAATAACAATAAAGGACAAATCTTTTGAATCAGGAAATCTGACACTAACAGTCGACATTTTTCACTGTTAAAAATCTTTCCTACAAAAATAATTACAGATGATGTTGCTGAAACAGATTACTTGCCCAGCTGAAAAAAAATAGAATCAAATTGACAGAGAAAGAGTCCATTATTTGAACAAGTTGAAAGAGACAAGATTTAAAATTCCAAGAGATAGGACTTACAATAGGAAGCAGTAACAACTGTCTTGTAGAAATCTGAAAATCCAGAGCTAAACGAGTAGAGAAGGCAAAGAGGCACAAAAACAACAGCCCTAAAGCATCCTCTTATAAAGTGATTCTTAAGACAAGGGTACTGAAGTAATATATGAAGTCAACGCCAATGTTAAAGGCCTTCTGGGTCAACTTAACAAGTATAAGCAAAGTTTTGTTCCTTGCAATTGCCTCGAACTCTCTTGCTACTCCATCAACAATTTCCATGACCACCAAATTCTAGCCACTTGGTGGGTCCTATTTCCACGCGGTTAAGCAAGAACACTTGAGTTTCCATTTCCTTCCAAGTCAGTTTCAAGCTTTCAAGCATTGTTGCTACTGGAGAAATCCCTCTACTTCTACAGGTAGAGAGCATTGCATCTTGTGACAAGTAAAAACAGAAAGAATCGGGCATCAGAAAGATAAGCAAGGCCTCCTCATTATATACAAATCATGCTAGGCTTTGTCATTGATTCCACTTGGAGTGAAATTATGGAGAATGAAGACCCAAACCATGGATTCAATTTCAACTGCTATGGATTCAATCCACTTGGAGTGACACAGCCGATTCCTAAACTGTTTAGGAGAATGACATGGTGTTTATGGTTGAATGTGGATTGTGATATGCATGAATTTTAATCCTCAAGGTATTTATACTATGTTATGATTTTAGCGATGTTATGGGATTAATAATTTATGATGATATATATTTTAAACATGTATTAATTATTAATTATTACATGTTTAAAATATTGCTTGTGATACAGTAACATAATATTAATTATTATCTTTATCTCTGTTTCTTTTGTGTGAGTAACAACCACTTTAGCTATTTTTTCTATAAACACCAATCTTTCACTTCATGTAAAATAACACCTAAGCCCATATTTTTACAGCATTATGCTTACAAATTCTCCTTTCATTATTTCTCATATTCTTTTTAAAGCTTTAAACTTTATTTGCATTAAATCACTATTCATAAAATTAACTTTCCGCGTTAGCAGTTTTTTTTTACCGTTAATATATTTCTAAATTCATTTTATATATATCATCTTTTCATTCTTTAGTTAACAAATTTCATGATATTAAAAAAACACATTCATAAGATCAATACATCCTTCATTTATATTTAAGATTAACTTGGAATCCTACTTACAACATAGGATACTTTGGCTAGTTTATTATTATAATGCATTGGACTTTAATTTGCATTCGATAATGTGTTTGGTGTAGTTTGTAAAAGAATAAAGAATGGAAAAGATGTATATCTCACATTGGAAAGAAACACTCTCTCCTAAGTGTTTATAAATATGAATTTTTATTGTATAGTAAATTAAATGAAGGTCATGGTCGATGAGCTCTCCTAGTGGACTTTCTAATGTTATTATATGGTTATTTGTAATATTAAAAGATGACACATAGGTACTTGGAATTTAATTTGTTAGTGAAATTAATTTGTTTTTTGAATTAATTTCTTTGATTTTCATAATTAATTTTGACATTTGTGACTGTTGGTATAAAACTAAATAACAGCTATTTAGTTTAACTTAAAATATAATTGTTTCATTCGGTCATAATATTAACAGACATAATGTTTCAAGTCTAAATATATATATATTCTTTCCTCTGTCTTCTCTTTTTATTTTTTTAGATATTTAAAGGACTTAGTTGTATCATGAAAGTGTTGTCTATGTGTGGAACAAATAAATACTTTAAAGACATTGTTTTAATGTCTCTAAGCCAACTCTTTATTTATTTCCGTTTTAAATAGTTTATTTACATAATGTGCCAACAATTCTACCATGGTCCCTCTAGACCAAGATGATCCAATTGATGAAGTCTCTATACGAGTCCTTAATTCTTGGCAATTTCATGGAAGGGCATGGAATATTTATTTCATTTATAATGCATTCTAATTTGATACTTTGTTATTTTTTTATATTTTCTTATTTTTCATTGGCATCTTGTTCTACTTTATTTTCTTAAGAAAGATCTAAAAAATACCAAATATGTTTCAGTTATGTCCTTTCATCTAGGGGATGGAAATGGTATCCAAATCCGATGAATAACTATTTGATCCGAACAAAATGAGTAGGTCTTTAAGGTGAAAAAGCTATTTTGGTTAGTATTTGAATAATATTAAAAAAAACTATTCACAATTATCATTAGATTATGATTTTTGTAGTATTCAAACCATAAATAATTCAAAACACACCATTATATTTATATAAAGTAATGGTAAAATTATAATTACTTATAAGCCCAGATTTTTCCTAGTGTTGCAAAAATTTATTTGCTTGTATTATGAATGTATGTCTTGAAAATATTTATTTTCATTATTTTTTAACTTATTTAGTTATTGTTAATGATATGTTTATATGTTAATAATGTTTTTGTACATATCTGTTATTAAAATTATTTATTCTAGCATATGTTAATAATGTTTTTGTTCACATATGCTCATATGCCTAGATAAAATCTTATATGAAGAATCCATGTAGGTTCCCTGATAGGGTTCACCTATCCTAGAAGACAAAAGCATTTTATGAATAATTGTTTCTAAAATAATGCTAAAAAAATTCTTTTTTATGAATAAAATGTAATTTTTTATAAGGATTGGGCCGTATGCAAAAATATTTTCTTTTAAGGTCATGTTTGGCAAAAACCAATTTTCTCCTAAAACCAAAACTATTACAATAGGCTTAGGGAGTGTTTGTCAAACGCACCCTTAAGCCAAAGAAAACCTTTAGTAAAAAATTGCCAGTCAAACAGGGTCTTAACTTTTGACCCGACCAGGTTGACCTGAAAGTTTTAGTTCTACCATAAACCGAACCAAAGTCCACTAGTTTGACCCGCAAAACAAACCAAAACCTAAACTAGAATCCAAAATAAAATCAAACTTAAAACACACACAAAAACTCAAAATTTTTTTTGTCAAAATAGATTAAGACCCAAAAAAATAAAGAACATTCAATATGAACCCAACAACGTAGATTTCAAATCAAACTAGATATGGACAAACCAAGGATAGAAACATGTTGGAAATCATACAAGGATCAATAATTTAGCATTCATGCACTTCGATTATCACTCAAAAACCATGATTTTGTCAAAATAGGTTTTGGTTCAAAACCAAAACTCTATAATTAAAACCTACTGAAAACATGTTATTGATGTAAATAAAACCTAGATTATTGACTAATAAAGTCGTTTGAAGGATTCTGTACAAAGAATTGGACCAAAACAGGTCTAAATCATGGGGCTAAGGTAATGTTCTTTCCAAGAACACAAAGAACACTGCCTTAGAACCTAAAAAATGCCTAGATATAGAACCAACCATTGTCAAATCCCAAAACTGGCATTTTAGGCCTCTAAAATATGCTTTTTTAGTTTCAACAAACCACATTATCATAACCAAGTATATTTGAATCAAAAGAACCAACAAACCACATCAAATCATTCAGATTATACAAGATGTTCCAAATCTAAAAATTATCAACTTGAAATAGCCTACATGTTCATACAATATGGATTCAAAATTATTTTTTATAGGCTCATTTTGGTCATGAATAGACCTAACAAATCTAGGATAAATATCATTTTTTCAACATGTATTGCTTAAGTTAAATTAAAACAACATTGTTTTATATATATACAACTTAAATAGAAGACTTTTATCACATCTAAAACGTAAAAAAAAAAACTTCAAAAAACATAATCAAATTATCATAATAACAAAAGGAGCAACCACAACACTACTTACCAAGCATTCTAAATCTCATCTCCATGCTTGTAAACATAAATACAGACAAAATGATAATAAAAAAACACACTCAAGCTGGCCACATGGACTCCACTTTTAGGCTAGAAAGTATACTTTTACGCCCCTATAGTAGCTACTACCTTTTTTTCTTTCCTTGTAAAGTATTAATTCCACAAGCTTGCTGCCCCTTTAAAGCTAAAGAAATCATTGTGCTTGGCTCTTAAACCTTCACACTTAAAGTTCTTTTATCAACCTTTTCTCCCTTTTCTTCCCCTCTCTCATCTGATTTTCTAGGGGTTATTTATAGGGTTTTACTAGGGTTTATGATGAGTTCAAACATAGATTGATGAAAACTTAGCTCTTTGATCAAAATGAGAGGGTTCTGGGTACGTTTTTCAGCTTTGAGCTTTGTACATATGCTTGTTTTTCAATAGTGGTTTTGCAACAAATTTAGTTTTTGGAGATTTTGGTGGTTTTTCCAAACATAAAGACCAAGGAGCTTGTTTCTAACTTTTTGATCTTGAGATAAATATGGTCAACCCTTGATAAGAACCCAATAAGAAGGCTTAAAGTGTAAACACACGAAAAAGATTAGTGGTTTTGTAAAATGAGTATCACAACCATCGATGATTGAGTTAACTACTTTTGAGACTTCGTCAGAGCAACTCCGAGGTCATCATTGTTGAAGACCATCTGATCTTGGTAGAGGGAGTGCACATCTTTCGTTTGGATCCAACCTTGCTTAAGGTTTGTAGTTCCATGTTCATTAATCTGAAACTGCCAACCGATCATCCTAGAATCTGAAAATGCAGTGATGGTTGATCGGAGACAAGATGTTGTTGAGTTCGTTGAAAAAAATACGATATAAATGTTTGATGGTAATAGTTGATCTTTGCAAATGGGGTGTTTTTCAGTTGAATGGTGGTGGTTACAGCTCTAGAGGTGGTCAGAAACATCACTTTCATAGGCATGAAAGTGCTACTTAATTTAGCACCTGATTTGATCAATTTCAACCCTTACAATCATGTGTTTTTTTTAGTTCGTTCCTTGGTTTTGGATTTCTTCAATCAAGTCCCTAATTGTCCATCAGACTTCAATATTTAAGCAATTAAGCCCCTGATTGATCAAATTAACTCTTTAAAATTGCAAATCGACCTTTAGACTTTAATTTCTTCCAATTAAAGCCTAAATTGACTTTAAATATCAATTTTTCTTGCAATTAAGTTCTCAATAAAATTAATTAAGCCTTCCAAAATTCTCATTGAGTCCTTCCCTATGCAAATTTGTATTTCTTTATCCCAAATAAAAATATTTTCACTAAATAGACCATTTGTCAATCAAAATTTGATTGCTAATTTTGTCAATTTTATACATTTTGGTTCTTCAACTTTTTCACTTGTCATTTTGGTCTTTCACCATTAACTTGGACAATCTTCTACACTTTCTTCATGTATATCCTCTTGTTTTTTTTTATATTTCTTTTTTATTTTTTCTTTTCTTGATTTTTTATGGGATCAAAAATAGATAACAACAATATAAATCTCAGTATAAGAATGTATTTTAATCAAGGCTTACAAACTTAAAGTTAGAGGAGGAAGAACAATTAATGAAAACAAAGAAAGAGGAGAGAGCAAATGGTTTCTCTATTTTGTTTAAAAATAAAAGCCCCCACTCTCTATATACAGGGAGGCTAAAGATTGAGACAAGGAATTAATACAAATTAATCATAATTACAATTAACTTTTTTCAAATTTTTTAAAAAGTTAAAAGGTAATTATACAAAACCCAAGCATGTTTTAACATAAAGCTTCAATTGTCTAGTTCCTCTTTATTCTAGGAACTTTGGTGTCCTATGGCCATAATTTTTACCTTTCAAAGCATCATTAAATAAATTAATAAAACAAGCTTATAATCTTTCAATTTTGGTATCTAATTTTTAGTTTAGGTTTGGGAATTTCATCTAACAATGATTTTTTTCAAGATTAATTTTTTATTCATCAATTACATGTTATAGAATTTATGTTGAAGAATATTTTTCAACAAAATATGACCTAAGTACATCATAACATATTTAATCTGATCTTAAATATACCTCATGTCATTGCCAATTTTTTTCAACACATCAAACCTCGAGCAATTGGTCATGGCTGCAATTAAGCTTGATTTCCCGACCACCACCCATCTTTCTCGAGTACATCTGCTGCAACTCCCTTTGTCCTTGTAAATAAGCATCATGTTTCTCCTGAATCTGTCCTAAATACTTTTTCATGATTATTTCCGAGTATTCCTCTTCAAACTTTAATTCATAATAACTGTTGCCATAGCTGATAGTTTCACCGTCTCGATGAACAAATTTCCGTGTAACCTCCGCTACTAAACCTTTTGTCTCAGTCTCCTTCATCCTAATCAAACTTGACATCACTGGCAAGTTCACTATCACCATATATAGCTATCCCATGACTAATCATCAATGATTAAAGTAACATAGGATGGATCATGTTTTTTAACCAAGAAAAAACTAGTAACTATTGACACCACGTATGCTTGCAACCACTCTCGCACAACTTAATTGATATATAATAATTTTTTTATTAATATAAATGTCCGAGTTAGTTTGCGCGCATCTTGACTAATCCCACGGCTTTTGAAATTAACAACCATGTAAGCCTCAAAGACTCGTGAAGGAGCGCTGTCTTGAATTGGGCTCGTTGCTTTGTTTAGCCGCACATACAAAAGCCCGATGCTTTGCACACGGGCTGGGCTTAAAGTTTTGCTTGCTGCACAGTTTACTGTTTAATGAGCATATTTTATTATGACAAAAAGGCACTCACCGTAACAGGGCCAGTTGCCATCCACATGTAAGTCCTTGTCTGTTGGTGGTGCGTTTTGTTTCCCTAGTACGAGACAACACTTAGAGAGAGGAAGAGATCGGTTGCTTTCAGTAAAATTACCTGATTTACTATTTATATAAATAGTGAAGCATTTTAATAGATACGAGATGACATGTCCGCGCACTGCCGCGGGCTTATAAAAAAAATACACTTAATAGTGTTATAATTGTGAACCAGCGCTAGATAAATAATAGAAATTAAAGGTATGATGGAACAAATATTTCATGATGAAAAAAAAAGTTGTGTTGGTGAACAAAAACTTAGAGACTGAACAAAATGATTTGTAGCAATCTACAGTGTTTTGTGAGGAAAGATACAGTGCTTTCGCCACATGATTTAGCTTTTCAGTTAATAAAAAAAAATTACAAAACTAAATTATCTACCAACTTAATATAAAAAAAAAACCAACAAAGATAATTTTGGAAGGAAAAAAACCTATGAGAAAAAACGTTGCAGCAATTGACAATGTTTTGTAAGGAAAACTATAGCGCTTTTCCCAATAAAATAAAATAAAAAACCATTTAGAGAAATATTGTAGCAATCCACAGTGTTTTGTGAGAAAAACTACAACGCTTTCCTCATATGATTTAGCTTTATTATAATTATAATTCTTAACCAACTCAATATTTAAAAAAAAATCGACAAAGATAATCTTGGAAAAAATCATAAAAAAATCACATGGGAAAACACTGCAACAATTCATAGTGTTTTAAAGAAAAAAAATTACAAAGCTAAATTCTTAATCAGCTCAATATTAAAAAAAATAAATCGACAGTGACAATTTTAGAAAAAAAAAACAAAACAAACACCAAAAAAAGAAAAAAAATCATGTTGGAAACACTGTAACAATTCACAGTGTTTTGTGATGAAAACTACAGTGCTTCCCCACATGATTTAGCCTTAGTTGTAATGACTTGTAATTGTAATTCACAAATAACTCAATATTAAAAAAATAAAATTGAAAAAGATAATTTGAAAAAAATTATAACAATAGCAATCAACAATGTTTTATGAGTAAAGCTATAATGTTTTCCCCACATAATTAAGCTTTATTACAAAGTTAAATTCTAACCAACTCAATATTAAAAAAAATAAAATCGACGAAGTTAATTTTGAAAAAAAATATTACAAAAAAGAAAACACAAAAGAAACTAGAAAAAAATCATGTGAGGAAAAATTGTATCAATCCATAGTGTTTTGTGAGGAAAAACTTGTATTTACTTATAATTGCAATTCTTAACCAGCTTAATATTTAAAAAATAAAATTGACAAAGATAATTTTAGGAAAAAACATAACAAAAACAGAAAAAAAACCATATGGGAAAAAACACTGTAGCAATCAACAGTAATTTTCGAGGAAAGTTACAGTGATTTCCTTACATATTGTAACTGTAATTTTTAATCAGCTCAATATTAAAAAATAAAATAACAAAAGATAATTTCAGAGAAAACCATTAAAAAAAACCACGCGGAGAAACACTGTAGCAATTAACAATGTTTTAAAGAAAAAAATTACAAAACTAAATTTTCAATCAGCTCCATATTAAAAAAAAATCGACAAATATAATTTTAAAAAATAAAGAAATAAAATAGAAAAACTATGTGGAAAAACATCGCAACAATCCACAGTATTTTAAAGAAAAAAATTACAAAGCAAAAATTTTAACCAGGTCAATATTTAAAAAGTAAAATCAACAAAAATATTTCTGAAAAAAACAAAAAAAAATAAATGAAAAAAAATAGGAAAGTTGAAAAAAAAAAGTAATTTTGAAAAAAAAAACTTTGAA
>Ga0307517_10009186_pt1 | contig 14062 bp, 10 predicted proteins | sample 23_EM_MG_FD_194515 | JGI IMG/M metagenome (GOLD analysis project Ga0307517, IMG submission 194515) | Populus trichocarpa ectomycorrhiza microbial communities from riparian zone in the Pacific Northwest, United States - 23_EM | ecosystem: Host-associated > Plants > Roots > Unclassified | place...
GCTAATATTAAAAAAATAATATATGTGTAATCCGTTGCAAATCTGTTACTGAATTTAGCAACGGAATTATCCGTTGCTAAATTCAGATGTTGATAGCCCCTGTTTTTAGTAGTGGAAGTAAGCAGTCTTAATTTTAGCCAAATTGTATTTAATCATTCTTTATCAAGGAATTTGTTAAATTATGAAATGATAAGATAAATTCTTTGTTAGAGAATAATATAAATCATATTCTGAGATCTCACTTAACAGTTTAAGTTTTTAGGTTGAGATGATTCTTTTACATAGTATCAGAGCCTTGATGACCAAGCGGTCACGAGTTCGAATCTTACCATCCCTATTTATTTGATAAAAATTAAGCACAAGGTAATGTGGGTTTGTGCAAGTTTCAAGCCCAAAGGGCTTTCACTTGAGGGGATGTGTTAGAGAATAATATAAATCATATCATGAGACCTCACCTAACAACTTAAGCTTTTGGGTTGAGATGGTTCTTTGACATTCTTATAATGCAATAATATATTGAAGTAAAAAATTAATTTTTTTTTTGGAGTAGAGGAAAGAAAATAAATTTAGATTCTGTATGATTTTGTTGTGCTTATAAAGTTCAACGGCTTTTGCTTTGACTTTTACGACAAGGAACTTATTTTTAGAAAAAAAACAAGAGTAATAATTACCTAAAATAGGTGTTTTACTTGTAAAATGGACTTTAGCTCCTTTTTTATTAAAACTTGAAGACACTGAATTAGAATGTAGGAAGCATAAAAATTGTCCAAAATAAAATTTTTATAAAACCCGCCGAGAGAACCAATCTCTGGTAAGGAGTCCCTAGGGCTGCAAGGTCAGGCAACAGAGGTTCCCCCGTAGAGAAGCCAATTGGGCTCTTATAGCTATAATTAGTTTGGTTGTCTACTAGATGAGAAAAATATCAATTTTATTATCTTTTCAAACATATAATTTGCGTTATCAAATTAGAAACATTATACATGAAACGAATCATGAAGTTCATTTTTTAAAAAATAAAATATTGAAGGATGAAATTGAAAAAAAATTATATAAAAAATCCAAAATAAAAAATAGCATTTAAAAGAATAAAGGTTAAAATTAAAATTAAAAAAATAAATTAAAGGGCAACATCAAATTTTCAATTTGAGAATTAAATTGAAAAGAATAAAAATACTAACAAAAAAAATCAAAATAATTAGGAACAAAAAGAAAAAAAACATTAAACTATAAACTTGGATTAAAGGGTAAAAATAAAAACAATAATTATAAAAGGTTCAAGGAAAAAAAATTCAAAGAACAAGGATCAAATTGAAAACATCAATACATGATAAAAAAAAATGAACATGCAGAGTTTTTCAACATGTTTTTTAACACAAAATAATTCCTAAATATAAATTGAAAAACTTATGCACACATCTAATTCAGCTTGTTGGGTATTATGGTGGCACTTTTTTTTCAAAGTGTTTTTCGCTTGAAAATGCATTAAAGTATTTTTTTAAAAATTTATTTTTAACATCAGCACATCAAAACAGTCTAAAAACACCAAAAATAAATTAATTTGAAGCAAAACAAAATTTAATTTTTTACAAAAACACTTTTCAATCACAAAAACAAATGAGGCGAAAATAAATCAACTATTGTGTAAAGAAATAAAAAAAAATCATTAACAATAAATAAAAACAAAATTGGAAAAACCAAGAGATAAATGTAGATCAAAATATTTAATATCACAACACGGGTCATTTACCTAGTTGTGTTTAATGAATTGTTTTTATTAAAATCAATTTGTAATAGAATTGACGCACACATAAAATTTATTGAATAAAATAAAAGGAAACAAAATATCATGCAAGACTGTACATATTAAAAATAAATATTTTTTATTTTTAAAAATAAATTTAATCTATGTTAAATATAAAAAAACTACAAATGAATCATACTAACATTCTAAAACATTAAACACATCTAATATAATTAAAAAATAATTACTATTTAAAAAAGCTAAATAAAAGAATCACAGAGAAGTAAAATACAAAATACAAAATTATTTTAAAAAAGACATATAAAAAAAGGTTATAACTGAAACGGTATAGATAAGGTATGTTATTAGAAGTGGAAAAGGTATTGATTTATAGAATTGAAATGTATGCATACATGACATAGTAAAATTGTGTATTCCTAATATGGACTTTGGTTTTAGGAATGAAACGTCATGCTTGGTACTAAAAATTTAGGCATTTCAAATGGGCAGTCTTGCACTTGATTGTAAAAGTGGGTATACAAAGAAGAATAGTTATGCATGGTATTCAAAATGGATAATAAAAATACAATATCGTGATTTATGTTTGGATTTAAGATGAATGAATTGTACAAGTGTAAATATTGTAAAGAGTAAAGTGAGTATGATGGGTTTCTGGTTAGGGTAACCTAGTGAAATACATAAGGTGTTATGATGAAAAAAAATTAATTGAAGTGAAATAATGTGTTGAGTATGTTACCAAGAACATGTGGAGAACTTAGTATGGAATGTTTAGGAGTAAAGTTTGATTAGTCTGTTAATGTGTGGAGACTAATGACATCAGTGATTACTGATGACCACCATTGTTTGATTAGTCTTCCACTATGTGAAGACTAATGGCCTCAGTGGATGTTGATGACCGTTATTGTTTGATTAGTCTGTCATGGTGTGGAGACTAATGACATCAGTGGTTGCTGATGACCAACATTGTTTGATCTAATTAACCATGTGAGTGGAGAGTAGGGTTATCAAGACCCTTGTTATATGGATGAATGATAGGTAGTAAAGATGTAAATGTGCTAATGGATGATCGGTTAACCTAAAGATAATATGATGAAAATCATTATGGGTAACATACATGGAAGGAAAAACTATGTAGTGACAACAACAGATGATATGGAAGTTAAGCAGATTTTGGGAAAAGAATACATGGAAAATTGAGGGTCATTATGATATTTCATGCATGTTAAGTTAGGAAATTGATGTGAAGGCTAAAAATAAAAAGTACTGGATTGTTGAAAGATTCTAGATGCATGAAAGTAAAAGCTTGTATATTGGGTTATGTGTTTAAACAAAGTCACTTGTTACATGGAAATAAATAAGCATGATTGGAGTATGTGCAAGGTTTAGACCTTACAGAGTGTGCATTAATGATGTGAGTCTTTTTAATTGGGTTGACAATGTAAAACTAAGTAAGAATCTGAATACAATTCTGATAATGAACTATTGAGTTAAAATAATTTGTGTCCTGTTAATGCACGAAAGGTTACAGAAGTGGCGGTGAGGGGACAACAATTAAGAGTACCGGGTATTTACAAGTTCCAAGAAGGTGTTTTACACTTTGTACCGTTATAAGAATTCCATATATTTTGTAACTGTAAATTCTTTAAATACGAAATTGTAATGTGAATATTAATATTATAAAGGGTAAGAAAAGATGAGCTAGGTGGATTTATGGGCATTCATAAAGGATGGTTCGACTAGTTGATGTTTGTGAAAAATAAATGAATCTATAGATAATTAAATAAGGTAGTCATGTTCATTAGTATTTTTTGGAAGTGATAGTTAGAGTAATAATATTAATATGGGATCAATCAAGATTGAATTGATTTAGAAGATATTAACTACATGATTAATTGTTGAATTTAAGATTCAGTTAGACAAAAACAACAAAAAATGAGGGGGGAGGGGATTAAAGAATACTTTTATTGAATACTATATGCCTTTTAATATTGTATTAACAAAATGATACATGTCTATTGTATGACTTCAGGTTCATCGCAGACTTGTTGAGAACAATAGCTTAGGATTGTATTATTATTGTTTAGCTTTAAGTATTAGACTTTGTACATTGTATGATTTGTTACGTCAAGTAATTTGGATTGTATGTAATCTAATTATCATTTGATGATATGTATCCTAAATAGTTCAATTTTGAATGTGTGTATATAATAAGTAAGAACATTTTTAAACTGTATTGTTATGTGTAATATCTTTATAGCTTTATATGATATTGTCTTGGACTATCAAAATAATTTATTTTGATGAGTTGATGATGATGACAACCATATGGTTGTCATGTTATGGTAAAAGAAATGATCCAGGATGGTTGGATCAAGAATTAAAAAATTATTTTAGAAGTATAGAAGTGATTGTTGATAACTTGATATGTTTTAAATATAGAAGGAAACTTTGCAAAAGTTTTAGTAGAAATTTTGGTAAAGAATTACTTGATTTTAAGCACTAATACTATTTTGAAAGGGAATGTGGTTATATATATATATATATATGTTACTTGATTTCAATGAACCATGACTTGTTATGAAGATAGGTGCAAAATCATTTTATATTTATTTCACAATCCTTATGGAAAATGTTACTCATATTCTTTTTTTTTTATTATTAACGTGGATGTTCGGGTTAGCTTGCGCGCACCTCGACTAATTCCACGGGCCCTGAAGTTAATGATCATGTAAGCCTCCAGTGGCCATCATATGAGCAACTACAGGGCTCGAACCTGAGACCATAGAGAGAGCAAACCCCTTAATCCCAAACTCTTACCACTGGGCTACATCCTAAATGGTTATGTTACTTATATTCTTGAAATGTCATTAGTCTTGCTCCCATGAGTAACCAGACAATTCTATTGTAATGTAAGTCTAATTATATTACAACTCTTGTTATATTTTGGTTACTTGCATGTATTGTACCTGTCATCATTGCTAGAAATAAAGATGATATCATTGGTCTTTTAGGTAGCTAGGAAAGTATAGGTGGACTTGAGGCCAATGAATGGTGTCATCATGGTAGCCTAAGCTAGGGTAGCATAATTAATTAAGTGTGATTTGATTGTAAATAAATTTTAGAAATTGAGAATTAGAATGTAATTAATATAGAGAATTACAATTCTAAACTTAGAAAAATCAAATAGAGATTTGATTGAATAAATTTCTAAAATTATCCTGAAATCATAAATGTGATATTATTGAAGGAAAAATTGATATTTTACCATTTATAGAGTTTTCAGGTTTCTCTGTAAATAAAATGCCATGCCTATTAATTTATATATAGTAGTAAGAATAAAAAACTATGCAAGTTACAAAACATTTAAAAAATATAAAAGAAAAGAGCTAACACTTAAAGGTATGAAAATCCCTCTCTTCTAAAAAGGTTTAGTAGATTTTTTACTAGTAGTTTATGTAAATTACCGTTAGAAGCCAAACACGTGAATAACTTGTGGTTTGCAATAACTTAGTTTTGAAATAATTATTTAAAGCGGAAAAAAATATTTGATCTCCACTTAATCTTTTATAAATTTTAAATAACTCTAAATCTATCTAATAAAATTCTTGAATCTCCACAATAAAAAATTAAATTTATTTTTTTCAATACGCAAATATGTTTTGAGTAACCTGACAAAGATCCCATGTGTTATCAGCCTCCATCATTTATAATAACACTAGCGAAACATTTCTCTTTGGTCTTGACTCTTGACACACCTCCATCTAACGGTTCTCATTTGGTTTTGAAAGTTTTTTTTTTTTAGGATATTAGCCGTTGGATCTTTAGTTTGATGATATTACGTCCTGATGGCCACACATGGAAGGTAGAGATTGGATGTTAACCTTATCGTAAGGCACCCCTCTCGGAATGCCACGTGGAAAGGGCCCATATCCTTATATCATCTTTGTATTACAGGAAGGTAGGAGTGACCGTGGAAATGGTTTATAGCCCTTCATTCGGAGATTAGGACTTTCCATTTACAATTTGGGTCACTGTGGTATATATACAAGAGTTCCCATTTAGAATGTCTATTTTAATTTCTCTATTTTTGGAGATTTTAATATATTATTTTAGATTTTAATTAAAGGAATGGAAGGATGTGAAATTTATAGAAATTATATTATTCTAGATTTTTTTTTAAATATATTTTTTAACTTGAAACTTGAAAGGAACCTTTGGAATGCAGGCACGTAATATATTGCAGTTCATGGGCTGAAGGGTCCCCTACCCTGGACCATACCATTGCATGCATCAGTATTTGTATGACAATGCATGAATTTAAAGGTGAGATTTCCAGATGTTCTCATCTTTTTATCAAAATGTTACTTAAAAATAGTAATTTACCTTAGCTTCTGAGCTAATTTTCAAAACACTCGGCTTCGTTTCTGGCAATTTAGAGCAAAGATAACCAGCAGTGAGGCAGACACCTGATGAGATCCTCATTCCGCAGGCAGTAAAGCTTATATATTTTACTTGCACCATTTTCCTTCAGTGTAAGGAATGAATATTCAGTCCCAATAACATGAACATGACAGGCACGTATAATAAATTGTTCGAAGGACTTTACAGTCTGCATTTCAGAGAGAATTTACATTTCTAAGGTTTTGTTGCTTCAGTTCGAAGTAAATACAAAACTGTCCCTTTGTAAGAATCGGAAATGGGAGAAAGAATATAGAACTCATGGAGGGGATAGAAGCCTCGATATATCTATGATTATAAACACTACATATCACTGCAAGTCAGTGAATAAAGACATAAATTAACTTATATGAAGAAATCAATGAATGAAAAGTAATCTTGATAAACTCAATGAATGGCTTCTAATTTACTGCCACCGCTTTGAAGGCTTGACTAGGTTGGAATTGACAGTTTTCTTAATACCTGAAAGAACCAGTTATGGGAAATTTAAGAGAGAAATTAAAGTATAATCACCGAGGAAGACAATCTGCTCATTCCTATCTTATTTTACTTACTTGCGGACCCTTTTGGGCTGTCCCTTGACACAGTCACTGTCTTTGATGCGTTTTGCGTTTGGTTTTGTAGGAGTCGAATCGTAGATGCCACTTTACTCCTGCATAAAACCAAGTTCTTAAAATCCCATGTCTGCAAATATATGTATATAACTGAAAACTGAAAGTCCAAAGCTTTACTATTGACACAAATTATCACTTTCAAAGCATTGTTGTCCTGTCAAAAAAGCACCTCCCTTTCATTTTGAAAGAAAAATAGATTTTTATAAGATGCATGTAAGATCATGTCAAAAAATCTCAAGGAAACAGAAAAAAACACTAGAAATTCGTCACTCACTTCCGCAATGTCTGTGATAGTTTTGTGCCTTGATCTGTTGTGTCATCAGGTTCTGTTCCCACTGAAAGAACACTCTCAGAAATGTCACTTAATCTATCCTCATGGTCTCCATCTTCAAATCTTAATATCTCAGCATCTGCAAATGACATATCATGACCTGTGTCCCCATCAGAAAGTTTTGATTGCTGGGAACCAGCTTCAGAATGCTTGTCACTGCACTCTGAAATGCTTTCCTGATAAGAAGCAGTCTCACTTCCTACACTTCTCCTGTCTGATGGTTTTCGGGTTCTATGAGGAATAACACCTGAAGAATCATAGCTTGCAGAAGAATCACCATACCTCGCTGAACCAGGATACTCGTTTTTATGATCTTTTATTAATTGCAACTGCTCAATCTCATCATCTTTTTTTGCAATTGTGTCTTTGAGAGATGCCACCTGCATGATGAATAGAAGATTCAGAAAGCACTAACCACATGTGCTGTGCTGTAATATAAATTCAGCTTCTTAAATTTTTTATTGTCTATTGGTTGCATGTACTTGGATGGAAGATGAAATGTTCTGTTTACCTATTAAGTCACTAATGGGCATAAAGAGCTAATCATGCATATATGTTACTCCTGAATGTTCTCGGGAGTTCAAAGTTCTCAGGGCACCTTTGGAGTTAATGTGAGCAGAGAAATAGTTAAATCTGTTTAAACCATGTTTCTCATCAGTTAATCAGCAAATTATTTCTTTTCTAAGTTTAGTCCAACTCCAACATGCATCAGTTTCACTTCTACTTATTTTCGTTCTGTGTGGAACTCTTCCCAGATTTCCATTATTTGTAATGAATAAAAATTCTACAATATCAGACTGAGTTTAGGCAGTTCCAAGAGAATGTTGAAATAGCAGAATTACCTAATTATTAGAACTTAAGAACACCACAGGCTGAACACAAATATTTTTTTAATAAATTCATTACAGCACATAACAAAGTTTTATCATTCACTCTTTGTGTTTTATTGCCATTTCATTGATTTTTCAGGTTGAGATACTGTTAAGACTAAGATATAAATCATAAATCAACAAAAAACAAAGTACTCTAGCACTTTTCAAGTCCAACCATGTAGTTTCAGATGACGCAATCAAGGTAATTTTTCAGAAAACTCAAGCAGCTACTGGTATTATTAATTTACGAACTGTCTTGTGTGTCCTTCCATTCTGTTTTAACCTTAGTGAACTATTTGTAGATTTAATTGAACAAAACTGAATCCATTGAGTTCCAGCCAGAAATATGATCTGAAGAAGGATGGTATTGTATATAACACCAGAACAAACCTGGCCCATTAATTCCCTAACATCTCTGCCCTCTTTGCTGCTTCGAGCTGCACCTAGCTCAACTCCAGAGACCCTCTCTGCAAACTTCAGAGTGCTTATAGTTTCAGAATATGAACTAACATCAGGATTGAGCTGTACAAACATAAGCGTCTTTGCTTGACCTCCTGTAATGTGAAAGGTAAGGAAATATACATTCATATCAAGTCTAAAAGTAGTTTACCACAAGCTTTCAAGAAAGGTCACCAGCATATTGAACTAGGGAATAACTCGAGGAAGTTTAAGACAAGAAGGGAACACCAAAAAGCAGTACCTAAAGAGCTTTGAAGTAGTTGAGTGAGCTTGCTGTTTCTATATGGTACATGAGAATTCTTTTGTGCAAGAGCGAAAATGACATCCCCGAGGGCAGATAACGATTTGTTTATATGTTGTGCTTCCCTAAGTCTGTCTCCAGTTGCCTCAGAGCGATCTACCCTTTCGCTCCCTGCTAGATCCACTAAATGAAGATTACCATGTAAAGCAGCACCAGAATGCAAATCCTTTCCACGAACATGGATACTGACAACACTGTGTGCACAGAGATAAAATCAAAATCACAACTAAATTTGAGACAAATGTAATATGGAAGTAAAGATAAAACAAAGATTGATTGTAAGTACCTATGAGAGCGGCTACTTCTTTCATTCATGGCAGTGGCTCCAACAGCTCTGTTTTTTAGTCCAACATCTATTAATTCTAACACGTCTGAAGTTGATGTAACAGGATGCATGCTAGCATCTGGTACAGCCAAACCATTGGGTTGGACAGTAGAAATAATCCCGAGTGTGTGCAAATCAAGGGAAACAAAATATTTGAGAGTATTGTAGTGCACTCTTCATTCGAATAGTACACATTATAGAAAGAAATAGGTGGAAAATTCAGCATTTCTCTATAAAAACAATAATATGAATCCTAAATTAAATCTGAAATTTGTAAAGGACAAAATAAACTATCCCTGATGAAAAATCTGAACTTTGTAAAGGATATTTTTTCTGAGAACCATCACTCAATAGTAAATCACGCACTTGTTCGTTATATATTTCAACCATCTGAACCTGAATCTCATATATCAGGGAGTCTCTTCTATTCTGAGAAATACTGAATAGGTCATTTAGAGCCCGATAATTAACCCCCCAATCCTCTTCAGATGCTCCATTAGGACCTGTCTGCAACAGTAAGTCAAGTTGAGTTAGAATTGCCAGAAAACTTTATTGCATGAAATGAGACTAAACACAATGATACACACGTCAATAACCCATACCATTGTGTAAGTTTTTCCCGAACCAGTTTGTCCATAAGCAAATATACATACGCTGTATCCATCCAGGACAGAACGTATCAACGGTTGAGTGTCTGAATATACCTCAGCTGCCAATATCCAGAGCAGATAGCAGGTTAGAGATGGCAAGAATTTTCTTCCACGGTCATGCCAGTAGAACGTAAAAAAGCACAAAAACAATATAGCATGCTCATGTAAGCCCTATCCACATTGAAAAAGATGAAGAGATGAAAACCTTGAGTAGAATCTGGACCGAAGACCTTATTGAACTTAAAATTGCGGCGTCTATCTTTCCCTTGTTTGGAGGGATTCACAACTGCTAACTCTCCGTGTTCACCTATATATTCTACCGTTGTATGTTTTTCACCATGCCCAGGAAGAAATGGCCTTATCCGGCAATAAACTCTGATGTTTCCTGCAAAACAAAATGGAAGAATTACACGTTAAAAGACTGAACCAACGTATAAACCTGGTACAGCAAAGGCTAGCAGCGGCACCTTTTAGTTCCTGAAGCTCATTAAACATCCTCCTATTTTCAGCAAGGACTATATGATAATCCCCAGTTGCATCAATTAATGCTTTTAACTTTACTCCTGAGCAAGATCAGAATTATATATTATAAAACTTGCCATCACTATTGCATAAATTGACAAACTGTACTAATAACCAACAAACCTAGGCCATTGAATTCCTCCAAGTAGCTTTGTTGTACTTCTAAAATTTCATGCTTGATGGACTTAGAGGACAACCTCAGTTCCTAAACGTTTTCATAGATTCAGTCAGATTCGTGATACAAAATGCTGCAAGGCTAAAAGACTACCTAGTTATATTATACCTTCAGTGCACCAAATTGAAGCTCAACAAAGCTCTTAAAGATGTGTTCTTTCTTGTTGAACATCTTAGATTTTGACTGAGAATATGCCTCAAGCACTCTCACTTGGTTCCTCGAATCTTCCAAGTGGATTTCAAGCTCTTTTAATCTCCCCTCAAGGCCACCTTTAGCAGCCTTAGCTTCTGTTTCCATTTGCAAGCGATGTAGTTCATGTGTCTGTTTCACTAATTCTAATTCTTGTTTCAAGGCTGAAAGTTCAAGATCTCTTTGCTCCTGCTCTTTGGTCAACTTAGCAACATGGTCCACTCCAATTTTCTTCTCTTCTTCCATTTTGGACTTCTCAATCTGTAATGAGAGAAAAAAAAATCCCATTATATGAATATTATGAAGAACATCCACACAACAAGCACAAGAAAATGATTCTTTTCTTTCTTTTTTGGATAGTAAAATGCACCCATTCTAATACTTACTAAACTAGCCAGAAGAAATAAAAGAAAAACTGAAACAAACCACAATTAGAATATATTTATGTAGTCTGGCTAACAGCTCAAAGGAGTCCGCTAAAAGAGAACTACGCAAAAGAGATTGACATTTGTCAGGACACACGAATCCACCAGAAATTGTATGCAGAACATAAGGAACAACTATCAGTAGTATGTGAGAAGATAGCAAAAGAATAATTCCGGAAAGAGTGACAAATACAAGCAGTTCACTGAGCAAGTTATGGTGTAAATAACTTAAGAATTGTTTTTTCTTGTCTCTGAAACATACCTTAATTTGTTGAAGCTGGTCCATGACAACCTGAAAAAATATTAATATAAGAAAAACAGGTGTATTTTGGAAAGGTTTGTACCAGTCTAGTCTTAAATAAGTTTTCCATACCCCCCTCTCTTCACCAGTCCCAGAAGCCAGGGCTTCAAGTACTCTGATTCTTGACTGGTACTTCTCCTCACGAACCTTAAATAGATTATTTTGCTGAAGGGAGAGAAGCATAAAGATATTGCCATTGGTACAGTCAATCATGGAGAAACAATTCAATTTTTTTTTTAAAAAAAGGCAAAATGATTCTTACTGTTCTTAAGTGTTCTGCTTGAGTTGAAATACGGCGTTCAATCTCTTGTACAACCTTTCTCAACAGACAAGCCACACGCTGAGAAACAAAATAAATGTTAACCATACCTATAAACTATTCAAGTGTATGTATGCATGCATGCACGCACGCATAGTAGTTGCAGAAATACATAGATACAGAAACATATTTAATGTACTTAATGTTACCCCTATTACATACATGTGGTATCTCGTCACTCTTTCTTTCAATGCTCTCATCCAATATTCCATTCACAACACTCAAAAGTGACTGAGTTGGTGCATTCTGCAAACAAGATGTTGAAATGTTACTGACAAGGGCTCAGAATGAAAACGTTAATGAGAAAACTGTAACATAAGAAAACATGAGAGTTCATCAAATAATACAAATGAAAACTTACATCCAAACTATTTGATTTCATCATTTCAGAGATTTTTGCAGCAGAAAGATCTGAATAGCAGCCTTGTTTCAGTTGAAACATCTCATGGAACTTATGTACAACATGGGGCATGGATGCAGCTGATGGCTCTGTTGAATATGAGAATAACGTTAAAGATGCTTTTAAATTTCAAAAACAGCATGTAAGACTTTAATAGACTTGAAAGTACAATTTATCTGCATTTTAGTCATACATGCATTAGAGGAAAGTTGCGTGCTATTTTCATATAGCATAAGATCAGCTTAAAAATTGCTTCAGGTTCAGTATTATAGTGCACATATGAAAACTCTTCATGCCCAGCCTTTTAAGCCAATCAAGTGCGCATATGAAAACCGTATACTTCGATCACGGGAGAGAGTAAGCCATACCTGTCATAACAGGACTACGCAAGGCTTGTTGAATTTTTGACTCTGGAGAAAACTTTCGCTTTTCTTCCCCAAATGTTGAAGAAGAAAGGCCATTGGAAGATGCATCCCCACGAGGGCTGCCATATTTAATCCCACCAGTGGGAGAAACAACTCCCATATATGCGAATTGTGCTCGAAGTGTTGAAAGGCAATCCATAACGTTCTTCATAGATCCCTGCAGATTTGAAACACAGCAGATGGATACAGAGAGAGAGAGAGACGCCAGAAGAATAATAAAATCCTGCATGTGCACAGACCACCAAGAAGTGGTAAAGACTAGCTCTAGTTGACAGCATTATCATTGTTCAAAATTGAAACGAAGTGTATGAAGCTGGCAAAATCATGAATTTTTGGTAGATGGAAAGCATACCTATAAACTTGCTTCTTACTTAGCATTCAAATGTTCATATGCATAACATTAATCTATGGGGGGAACAATAGAGCAGACAAACATTGGATTACCTTCTCCAGGTCCGACGGTTCGAACTTGAGAATCCCCAATTCATCCATACTTGTCTGAAACTTCTTAACATTTTCAGAGCTAGAACTACCAGCCTGAAATAGAAATGCACAATCAAATCAACTAGGCAAATGCTGAATCATCAACTCATAAGTAACTCGACTATAAATAGCAAAACAAATAAGCAACCTTGTATGCATAACCAGGTCTAAGCTTATTTAAAAGCTGTAGTAGAACAGTGCCATCGATCAAGCAGGCTCTCAACTCCTCGGATGAAGCTTTTACTGGCAAATTTAGACTAGGAACAATGCTATTCATCCACTCCACCAATACGGCTCGCTTATTGGCTGGAGATAGGGCAAAAAGAGAAGAAGAAATTCAGTTCAAAGGACAAAAACAACTGCAGTTAAAAGGAAAGTAAGTTTTTTCTTACCTTCAATGTCATTGTTACGAATTACAGTTGGTTCAAAAACACCCGAACTGACAGATACCTTTGAGCTATTGGCTCTCCCATTTTGTACCATGGGGTGATCCGAAGCTGAATTCATTGCTTACCTTTGAAGTCAATTATGAAAGCATGGCATCTGCATAATTCCTCACAATTTTCCAGAGCAGTCCTGAGAAGTTTTTAAGAGCAACCATCACGAGACTGATGAATTATGCAAAAATCCCCCTTTAACCAAGAAAAGCAAACAGGGTGTTTCATTTGAGTTCACTATAAGAACAAACATAACTAGGCACTAGATACTGTATGATTGCAGAAATTATTCCCACATTCACGACTCATTTCAGCATTAAGGTGAACAATGGGAAAGTTAAAAAGAAGAGAGCAAGCATCAGATAATTAAAACCATAGTCTAAGACCAAGAAGATTGGTTACCAGAAAACTTCACAGAAACTGATGAATTTGCAACAAAATGCAGATATCAAATTCATGCAATATGAGCTAGAATCACCATCCCCATTGGAAATAGCAAAACAGGATTTCTACCAATAATGAGCAGAAGGGAAAAAAAAAGAAACAGAAAGGAAATAAACCGAGTTACTATATATATATATATATATATATATATATATATATATATATATAAA
>Ga0307517_10009187_pt1 | contig 14061 bp, 13 predicted proteins | sample 23_EM_MG_FD_194515 | JGI IMG/M metagenome (GOLD analysis project Ga0307517, IMG submission 194515) | Populus trichocarpa ectomycorrhiza microbial communities from riparian zone in the Pacific Northwest, United States - 23_EM | ecosystem: Host-associated > Plants > Roots > Unclassified | place...
GATCCTCCACAGGCTTTTTCGGGTTAAGAATTAACCAGTACTTACCAGCGCATGGACTTTTACTCTATATCCCATTGGACTCATCATATTTCTTTGGACCTACCGTATTCTAAGGAACGCTGGACTTGATGTATGGCCTAGTTGTTATATTTGGAGGGTTTAACCAAATAACTACACGTTGCGTCATTGGCAAATGATTGGCGAATTTGAACACCGTCCATCACGACGACATGACAGACGCACGACCTCCGGACGTCGACCTTGTAGTCGCCTTCAGAGCTACCCGGAAGACATCTTTGTCAAAACAGCAAACTCGCGAAGATGCGAGAAAAGCCGAGCAACAGTACAAAAGATTGCTTCAGACATTGACCTATGCGGGGTTGAAGGCGGTGGGGAGGAGAGGCGAGGCTCTGGGGCATTTGTTGGTGTTCGTGAAGTGCCCAAACCAACTTGTTGAGGTTTTGGTCAAGCGAGAACGGTCAGCAACTTTCGTCTGCTTCTTGCATGAATGATCTTGACAGGGCGCAGGCATTCCGATTTTCTATCGGGATTGCCAGTAACGCCAGCGAGTGGTGCAATTTCATTGTCTCCAGCTGACAAACTGCGCTTAATTCACGCCTACATTTCTTCTTCGCCTACGGATGGTGGCCTTGGCATCTCACAGGACGCTCCCGAGTGGGACCTCGTAGAATCCATCTTCCCACTCCACGATCGTGAATTCAACGAGCATTGGATACGGGCTTGGAACCCCCGAAACATTGCATCAGTCCAACTTGAACGGATCCGTGACCAGTTCGGCTACTCTCTGGCTTTCTACTTCGCTTTCCTTTCCTCATATACTCATTTTTTGGCTATCCCAGCGGTTCTGGGACTGTTTTCCCATTTCTTCTTGTCCCCTTATTCCCCAGTCTATTCGTTGCTGCTCTCCGTTTGGTCGATCGTGTTTGTGGAGTGGTGGCGCGTGCATGAACACATCCTGTCTTTACGTTTCGGCACACGTGGTTCTTTCAAAGTCGAAAAGCGAAGGGTTCAGTACAAACAGGGCCTATCATGGTGGGCACGCGAACTTCGTGTCCTCGTGAGTGTACCTGTTATTCTCCTTTTCGCCGGGGTTCTCTGCGCCATCCTCACTGGCATCTTTATTCTCGAGGCCTTTGTAACCCAGCTCTATCAGGGGCCCGGAAAGCACTTCATCGTAAGGCATCCTCCTGTTCAATAGGCAAATAGCTGATCATCCGCAGACCTTTTCTCCGACCCTCTTTTTCGTTGTTCTCGTGCCGAGAGTACTTGGTTTATATCAAGCCATCGCCGTCCGACTCACCAACTGGGAGAACCACACGCATCAATCCACCCATAACGCGTCTCTCACTTTCAAAACCTTTGCCCTTAGTTCGATAGTCGCATACCTTGGCCTTGGGTTGTCCGCGTTCGTCTACGTACCTTTTGGCGGAGGTGTAATGCGTTGGGTTCAGGCCTGGCTGTTTGGTGGTGCGAAGATGAACAATAGCTTCACAGCAACTGTTCGAGACATGTTGAATGGCACCGTCCCCGGTATTGTGAAAGAATCTATCGTTGTCGCGGATAATCTCACAGGTACCTCGAAAACTGGGAAAACCTCCGCGATTTGGGACGCCAGTCCGATGGCGGTGCACACCAAGCTGAATCACGGAAGACTGAGGGACCAAATGTTTGCATACACTGTGACTAACCAGGCGGTGAACACCTTTCTGGAAGTTGGCCTACCTTTTATTCTCCGTCGGATTGAGACGTTCAGGAAGGACAAGGCGAAAGCGAAGAATGCAGCTGCTGGGGGATCCACTCCGAATTCGAATTCCTCTGCTGCCTCTGACAATGGCTCGGGCGTAAAGAAAAGGGTAGTATTCGAGGATGAGAAAGAGCGCGGTGGGATGGCCGAACGTCAGTTTTTGGACAGAGTTCGGGAAGAGGCAGCGCTTCCTGAGTATGACTTATTTGTGGATTACAGCGAGATGGTCATTCAGTTCGGTTATGTCGTCCTCTGGTCGACGATTTGGCCTTTGGCGGGTGGTACGCTTGGTTTCTTTATATATATTTTGGCTAGACTACTTACAACCTGTTTCTAGTTATGGCTTTCGTAAACAACCTCTTTGAAATGCGCTCAGATGCGTTCAAGATGACAGTACATAACCGCCGTCCTCTCCCCTCGCGCACGGACACGATCGGCCCATGGCTCGACGCGCTCACATTCCTCACTTGGCTAGGCGCACTGACGAATTCGGCGCTCGTGTACCTCTTTTCGCCCCAATTCTTCACTCCCGCTCTATCCCCGGCGAGCACCTTCAATGCCGCCTCGACCACTGCCGCTTCGGTATCCCCTTCTCCCTCCGACATCCTCGCCGATACGACCATCCTCGTCAAAGAACACCTCCTCGTTGCTTCTGGTACACTCTCCTCTATTTCAGACATCGATCCTACAACGTCGCCCTCTGCCATGTCTGCAACGAAAGAGCTGCTTCTCAAAGCCATCCTCGTCGCACTCGTCGCTTCGCACGGGTTCATTCTCCTCCGCCTGCTCATCCGGCACGTGGTACAGAAGGTAGTATGGAGTGGAAGCGGAGAGGTGGAGGAGAGGGAACGAGAGGATCGGGATGTGAAGATGCGCTTTTTGAAGGGTGGCGAGGCGGGGGCAAAGGGGGTGGATCTCGTTGGGGAGGTGAGATTTGAGAAAGAGGTTGCTGGTGGTGCTGTTTCTGGTGATGGGGGAGAGGACGATGGGATGGGATTTTGGGAGCATGATGAAGGTGTTGAGGAGATTCAGAGGATTTCGAAGGAGGCGTGAGTTTTGCCTGTGGTTGGCTTGTTCACAATAATGTTGTTGCTGGAGTGTTTCTGGTGCGTTCCTTTTTCTTAGATGTAGGTTATTGATCTCTGAAGCTTTTTTTTTCAGTTACTTGGCTTTCATGTTGACGACTTGTGTTACGACGGTTTCAATTCCAGGTTCTTTTCGTCCGGCTGTTCTCTGTTCTCTTTTATGCAACCCTTGCTTGGACTGATGATCCACCTTTCGTGATCAGTTATCGTTACTCATATGCATGTTGTTATAGTATCATTTTCTTCTAAAACCTCATAATGCAAGCACATTTTCAGACTTCCTTCCGTGGGCAGTTGCCACCTCGGCCAATAAGATGCCGAACATCTCCCTTTACAAACTCCGACCAGCTCGCTGCACACACAGCACAGAATCAGATAACTTATCCGTCTTATCAACCTCCATCGTACGCCGCCATTGAATACCACACTTATCCTATTGATTGGAACTGCCCATTACCCTCCATACCGCAACGCAAACAGTGCAGGACTCATCGAAACAAACAAGCGCCCACTGATGGCCAATCGATCAGGAAGCGATTCTGATGTGTTTTTGTTCGGAAATGAGAAGTCGTCCCAGTTCAGTGAGGATATTGTTTGGGGAATCATCTTTGTTGATACTTATATCTTACATAGGCTATGCAAGTCCTCCCATCAGGCGCATTGCTGGCTCTAGAAGAGTGGCAGCTGCATCCAAAAGGGCGCCTGTTGCACCTAAAATCCCTTCCTTACCTAATGTTTCCGATCCCGGTGCAACAGCCAACCTTGAGATGAGGATCACGACGGAAAATTTTATGGCTGCACTTGTCCTCTCGGATTCTGGTGACGCCGAATTAGAACCGACCACTGGACCTTCTACGCCTTCCGTGGAAGACACTCAAACAGAGATTTGTAGGTTAGCTCAAGCGGTTCAGTCAGATTTGCTAATTAACCCCTCTATTCCAAGCTATCCCTCCGTATTCTCTCTCTGGGGATGGGGTTCAAGCGGAATTAGCCAGATCGGAATTTTGGTCGAGGGTCTTTGACTCTGAAGACCGAAATTCTTTCCGTTCCGCTGCTCATATAAATAATGAGTCGAAAAATCTCCCAAGTTCAAGAAACCTGTTTTTGTCGCCCTCGGATTTTCATACGAAGTCGGCTATAGCTCAATCTCCAAACGTTCAAGCTAGGAAAGGTGGTCATGCTGTTCTTAGAAGGGGTTTGAACCGAAGTCCCAATGTGAGGTCCAATCCCTCCCTTGTGCAACTCCCTCGCGATATTTAAAGCTCTCCTCCTATTGAAAAATGGGATCGGAATATCAAACCTTTACCTTGCCCAAAACACCATGAAGCTGAGAAACTCCGCATCGGGCAGCAGCCCCTCTCGACCTCTTTGGATCCGGAAGCTTCGGAGGTACAGGTGAAAAATGCTGAGGCCTTCTCCCCCCCAATGGTTTATCGCCGGAAAACATATTATTCGGATGATGAACTTTCTTGGGGAGATAGTTCCGATACCGATGACGAAGACAGTTTCCTTTTTAATCCATCTCCTGCGAGACAGCCTAGTGGGCCAGTGCAATGAGCGGGGAATTCTGGGATTTACATCCCTTGAAGCTAACCCACACTATCAACGAGCCAGGGGGTAAGTGGGGAGGTCTATTTAGATACATATTCCGACGCACTAACTCCATAAGCGCCGAAAACTGGGACGGAGGAACGCTTGCACAATGGAATCACTTGGTTCTCGAATCCTATACGCCAGGATTTATTCAAAATTGTGTACATATTTCTTAGTGCATCGTAGCCTAGTAGTTATGCCTCAAGAGGGCAAAAGACAATTCCTTGGATGCAACTTGATGATCGTTAGGTTAGTTTCCTTCGGTAAAAATACCAGATAGTCAATCACTCACGTCCCTCCGACTCCAACAATAAGGGGTCCACAGCAAGTATACCCAGCAGGGCCTAATTATATTAATATGGTGTGACGGCCAGTAGATTAAGCCAGGACTCACATTTCAGACCCTGTAATGTACGGGAGGAAAAGTTAGGTTAGGGCGTTCGATCCATAAATTAATTAATCTGTACGTACATATGGTCCGCCACCTAGAATATGTATTCGATCAGCACCATAATACTAGGTTGGTAAAGGATGGCGCACAATGATAAATGACGGTTCCTCCCTGAGGAGCAGGCGTAGCGAGCGCCTGAGAAATGAAAGCTGCAGAAGTAACGATGGAGACAACGGAGAACTTCATGATTTATGTAGTTGAAATTGTAGATGTCGATGTTTTGAAAGGCGTTTGGTTTGAAGAATGTACCATGTCGCCTGGATTTTATATTCTCCTTCAAGCTAAAAATACCACTGCATTCTGCTTTCTCCGTTAGTTGAAATGCCGGGCGTCGATTTATACCACATTGATATTCTATTTCTATCCATCTACGTTGGTTGGCATGAATCTTTACGTTTGCACCGTAAGGACGGATGAGTATGGCCGGGAACGCGCGTTGTTCTTTCATCAGCGCAGGACCGTCACCCATGTCTAAAATTAGATTTCATTTGTGAAGCTTCAAGCAGACATGTCGATGCATGGAGCAAGGCGGCAGCGCCCGCAACGCTTTGACTCTGAGAGGCAAGTAGGAATGGATATTCCTGTAAAGAACTTTAGTGTCCCAGGAAGCACTGGTAGATCCCTGCGTACATGGAAGCCATGTTGTACCATGAGCCATGTGAGAAAGTCAGTGTAGAATTATTTACTTCCACATTTCAAGTTGATATTTCAGTAGAATGCTTCTCCCGCCATGGTTTATCGCCGAAAAGCGTATTTTTCGGAGGACGAACTTTCTTGAAAAGATAACTCCAATATCGATGACGAAGACAGTTTCCCTTGTCAATCCGGCTCCTCAGCTTAGTGGTCAAGTACGCAGGGAAGTTGGGACATTACCTCCCTTCCGAAACCTCACAAGCGAGTTGACCACACAAATCATGAGCCAGAGAGGTAGAGAGGATCTGATGAAATACATATTAACTCCATCATATCCATAAGCGCCGAAAATGGCAAAGTTGAACCGTTGCGCAACTCTGGAGCCCCTTGGTTCTCAAACCTCATAAACTTTATTCATAATTGTAATTGAATTGTGTACATATTTCTTGGAATCCTTAGTGTCGCGGTTTCGCAGTTATGGATCACAAAGGGCAAATGCCTTTGGTTCCAAGGAAGCAACTTGATGGTCGTTAGTTTAGTTTCCTTCGGTAAAAAATTCAGACGGTCACTCACGTCCCTCCGACTCCAACAACAATGGGTCCACAGCAGCGATACCCAACAGGGCCTAATATATATTTTAATATGTCGTGACAGCCAGTAGATCAAGCCACGACTCACATTTCGAATCCTTTAATGTACGGGAAGGAAAGCAAAGTTAGGGCAGTTCATGCATAAATTAATCTGTACGTACATATGGTCCGCCACCTGGAATAAATATATTATCAGCACCATACTAGGTTGGTAAAGGATGACGCACAATGAAAAACGGCGGGTCCTCCCCGAGGGGCAGGCGTAGCGAGCGCCTGAGAAATGAAAGCTGCAGAAGCAACGATGGAGACAATGGAGAACTTCATGATTTATGTAGTTGAGATTGTAGCCGATTTTTCGAAAGACGTTTGTTTTGAAGAATGCCCCAAGTCACCCAGATTTATATCCTCCTTCCTTCGATCTATAAATATCACTCCATTCGGTTTTCTCCGTTCATTGAAACGCTGGGCGTCGATCTTTACCCATACTTGATCTTCCATTTCTATCCATTTATGTTGGTATGCGTTGGTATGAACCTTTACGTTGGCGCCATGGGGTAAGGAGGGACGAGTGCGGCGGCGAAAGTGTATTGTCCTTTGATTAACGCTCTAAAATTAGATTTGATTTTAATTCCACATTTACAGTTGATGCTTCAGCAGAGTGCTTCTCCCCTCCACTGGGTTATCGCCGAAAACCGTCGGACGACGAACTTTCTTGGGGAAATAAATCCGATATCGATGGCGAAGGCAGACTCTCTTGTCAATTCGGCCCCTCAGCTTAGTGGTCAAGTGAGGACTCTGGAAGTCACGAGTTGTATGTCCCTTCCGAAACCTCAAAACAGCGAGCGGATCACACGAATAATGAACCAGATGTCACGGTTGGAGAGGATCTGATGAGATACGTCAACCCCGTGGCAAGTGCCGAAAATTGCAAAGGAGGAACGGTTGCACAATTTTGGAGGCGATTGGTTCTCGAATCTCATAAGCTGGCAGGCTTTATTCATAATTGTAATTGTGTACATATTTCTTAGGATCCTTAGTGTCGCGGTTTCGCAATTATGGAAGGCAAGGGCTAGTGGTTCTATATACGCAACTTGATGGTCGTTAGATTAGTTTCCTTCGGTAAAAATTCGAGACGGTCAGTCACTCACGTCCCTTCGATTCCAATAACATGGGGTGCACAGCAGCGATACCCGATAGGGCCTAATATATGTATATTTTAATACGTTATGATAGCCAGTAGATGAAGCCAGGACTCACATTTCAAACCCTTTAATGGACGGGAAGAAAACCTGAGTTAGGGCATTTCGTGCATAAATTCATAGGTACGTGCTTTTGGTATGTCACCTAGAATATATGATCAGCACCGTTACTAGGTTTATTGAAGGATGGCGCACAATGATAAACGATGTTTCCTCCCTGAGGAGCAGGCGTAGCGAGGGCCTGAGAGATGAAAGCTGCAGAAGCAACGATAGAAACAACGGAGAATTTCATGATTTCTGTAGTTCAAGTTGTAGACGTCAATATTTTTAAAGGCGTTTGGTTTGAAGAATACCTTACGTCGCCCAGATTTTATACTTCCCATTCGAACTTAAAAATACCACTCCATATGCTTTCTGCGTTAATTGAAGCGCTGGGCGTTGTTTTATACCATATTTAACCTTCTGTTTCTGTCTAATTACGTTAGTTGTCATGGACATTTGCATTGGAGCCATGGGGTAAGGAGGGACGAGTACGCCGGCGAGGGTGTTTTGTCCTTTCATTACATAACGCTCTAAAATTAAATTTGATTTGTGAAGCATGTCGGAGCATGGATATACGGCGGCGGCGCCCGTAATGCGTTGATCCTGAAAGGCAAGCAGAAACGAACACTCCTGCGAACAAATTTAGCAGCCCTTCAGATTCCCCACTTCCAGTTGATACTTCAGTAAGACATGGATGGATGTCGCCTCCGCTCGGTCGCATCTGCATTCAGTCATTCAGCGTTATTCCAAGCGTTCCTAAATTTATACCTTTCTTAGAAATGCGAACAATAATATGTGGTAGCCAGAGCACATTGTATTCTTGTGCGCGGTCGGATACAGTGGTGGCTGTGTCAGACTGATCTTACCTAAGATTACATCCAACGCCACCACGTGACCGTCGCGTCTTCAACGTTCGTTTGAGTTAACCGGAACCTCCAACACCGACAACGACGACAAGTTCGACATGTCACGACTACCTCGCCTACGGAGCTCGTCTCCAGACAGGGTCCTCGCCGCCGACTCGGGTCCCTCTTTGCCATCTCGGATGACCCTCAAACGAAAAGCAATTATTGAGGAGGACGAAGAGTCCCTCGATCAGCCTCGAAAGCTGCCAGCGGTGGGAGCAAGTCGACCGAATAGACCCCTACAACCATCCAGAACGGCTACCAACGTCAGCGCATCCCGGGGGGCACCTACGCCGAAGCCACTCACTAAACCAGTCGCACCGACCCTGACGAGGTCGACGAGGGGCATGAGTGCCCCACCAACAAGCTCAAAACCGCCATCGAAGCCTGCCGTAGGTGCTCGAACTATGGTTGGGCGGAGCGCTTCAGGTTCTGGACCTGCCAGGCCCCCCAGTCGCTCATCTGACGACAAACGATTCAACCAACTCCAAACCCAACTCACCTCCATCGAAGAAGCTCGCGCAGCCGATGCAGCTCGTTTGGCAGAGGCTATGGAAGCCGAACGGAACAAGGTTTCGGAACTGCAGGCCAACCACCTAGCTCTGTCGCGCGAACTCGCCACCGCCAAATCCCAGGAGCTCAATCAACGCCGCGAGCTCGTGCATGCCTCGGACGAGATCGAGAATCTGAAGAAGAAGCACAGCAGGGAAATTATGGATCTCGAAATGGACGTCAAGAAACGGGATCGCGAAATCCGGGAAGTCAATGAAGATTTAAGGGTCTGTAGGAGCGACCTTGATCGAGAGCGAGAGACTGTGTCGGCTCTCAAAAATACCATTTCCCATCAATCCACCGCCCATCTTACTCTGACCACCCAAAATCATGCTCTCGGAGCCCAATCTGTCGCCCTTCAGTCCCAAATCGATGTCTACGCACGATCTGTATCCGATCTGACCCTCAAGCTGGAGTCGGCGCAGAAGCAGGTCGAGGATATGAAAAAGGAGGCCATGGAGAGCGAGCTCGTGCGCCGGAAACTTCATAATATGGTTCAAGAGCTCAAGGGTAACATCCGCGTTTTCTGTCGCGTTCGACCTGTGCTGCCTTCGGACCTTGTCACATATTCTGGCACGCTCTCTTCTTCGGGCTCGTCAGTGAATGGATCTGAAGGAGGGAGTGTCGACTTCGAGAAGGCGAAGGAGGAGCTTCAAGCGAACATGCTATATCCTGATCTGCGTGATCACAAGGAGATCTTGGTTGCTTCTTCGACTTCTAGCGCCACTGGTCAAGAAAGAAAGGAGGTCTACAACTTTGGCTTCGATCGGGTAATTTTTTGCCATCTTTCTCTCATTCTAGCTAATGCCGTCCCAGGTATTTGAGCCAGAGTCCACTCAAGCGGAGGTATTTGAGGAAATTTCTCAACTTGCTCAGAGTTGCACGGACGGCTACAATGTCTGCATCTTCGCATACGGGCAAACTGGTTCTGGGAAGTCCTTTACGATGGAAGGCGGCACAGTGAGCAACATTTGCCAGTTGTGCTTCATCTTTGATCTCAGGCTGAATTCGAAATTTTATTTAGTCGGAAGCCAGCTCGGGAATGATACCTCGAGCGGTCGAGCAAGTCTTCCGTGTCGCCGATCAAATGAAAAGTAGGGGTTGGGAATACAAGATGGAGGGTCAATTCCTCGAAATTGTAAGCTGCGTCTTATCGCCATTCTTTTCTTTTCTGACGACAACCCTCCAGTACAACGAAACGATCAACGACCTCCTTGGAAAAGGAGAATTCGATAAGAAAAAACATGAAATTAAACATGACGGCAAAACAGGCTCAACACGCGTAACCGACGTCGAGGTTATTCGGTTGACTTCCCCTTCACAGGTCCGCTCCCTCCTCGCTGTTGCCCAATCCCGTCGGAGCGTAGCGGCGACACTCATGAACGAGCGCTCCTCTCGTTCGCACTCGGTCTTCACACTCCGCATCAGCGGTGTTAATGTTGGCATCGATGGGTGTCCTGGTACCGGGGAACGTTGTGAGGGAAGTTTGAATCTTGTTGATCTGGCGGGAAGTGAGAGGCTCAATGTGAGCTTTGCGAATGGGGCGGATAAGGAGAGGGTTAGGGAGACGCAGAACATCAACAAGAGCTTGAGTGCGCTTGGGGATGTTATTGCTGCACTAGGAGAGAAGGGTGAAAAGGGAGGTGATAAACATATTCCTTATCGAAATTCGAAGGTGAGTGATTAGTTTGATGCAGGGTTCTTGGTGGTTTGCTGACAATGAATTACTTGTAGCTCACATATCTGTTGCAAAATTCGCTTAGCGGTAATTCTAAAACCCTGGTAAGGAGTCGTTTGCCCTCCTTCATCTATTCGGCACTCGACGCTAATCATTCTTTGTCTAGATGGTGCTCAACCTTTCGCCACTCGCTGCTCATCTTCAAGAATCTCTAACGTCATTACGGTTCGCGACAAAGGTACGGTATCAAATCTTCTCTCCCAGAATTGATCATTGATCATTCCAAAGGTCAACAACACCACGATTGGCACAGCAAAGAAGCAAACACGGGTTTCAGGGTGATGAGTTAGGCACGCATCACGCACTATCCCTTCGATGGCAAATCTACAAAAAGAATTCCCCGCATGTACACTTTTGTCTTGTCTCTTTTATTTTTGCAGCGCGCTCAATGCGAAACCTCCGATGTCTTGTGTTATTACTCAAATCAAATGTTGTTATCATTGCCCCAAGGGTTAGCTGGATAGCCACCTGTTGGCGGTGAATTGCCTAAAATTGGGATACCCATTCCAGCCCGGCCTTCTGAACGGTTTGTACATTGACCATTGAACTTCGGCATTTATTTTTGTTGCTTGATGATGATATGCAGATAACCCAACTAGGATCCGGTCCTCACGGAAAGTCGGTCCTAGTTCAAGTCGACGCCCGCAAGCGTATCCCGGCAGATGAAACAAAGATATTCATAGACAAGGGCCCAATTATTGATATATACCCATCGACGAAGGAAGTTCACAACTACTTCAAGTTGAGCAAATATGAAATTCGCAATCGCATCCCTCGTCGTATCGGTCGTCTTATTTTCTCAAACCCTTGCGGCGCCGAACCCTCGGCCTCAGGACTTGCCATGCTCTGTGGATTTCCAGTGTACGTCCTGTGTTTCTTCCTGGTGGTCAAATGTTAAACTAAATTATTTATTGCAAGGCGGTGGAGAATCTGTGAGCGCGCTCTCACAGAAACATACGCTCCTGAGTACTAACTTTCAACAATCGCACCTTGCCAGAATCTGCAATGTTAGCTGCGCAATTTTCACGGCCATACAGACACTGAAATTATTCTGGATAGGTCCTCCCCAGTATCATTGCTGCCCACCCCTCCCAGGTGCTTTGACCGGCATGTAAGTTGATGTCATGATATTCGGTCTTACATTATTATTGTTGGAGTTGATGATGATTTTGGTTAAAGTTGCATCTTGAACACACAAATTCCCCTTGTACCCTGTTGAAGATAAAACACCCAGATTTGGCATATAAATCTCTTATAGATTGGTCACTGTGTATCAAGGACTAATGAGTTGCAGTGGTGTTGTACATTAGTAAATTGAACCTGATTCAGAATGTAACATTGTTGAACATTCAACATTGGACATTGAATGCAACAAGGAATGAGAGTACACCAGAACAACCTGTTGTAGTACCCTGAAGCAGGCTTTGGGGTCACTGGCAATTCAGTCCCCAGACCCTTCTATTTCAAGTGTCCAATTTTCACTGAAGTGGCAGACAAAATACTGGATTTAGATCACTTTCAAGCAACATACATGATATTATGATGATAATGATATCCATGGAAGTTTCTAACCCTGTTTCAATACAGCCCATTTACCATGGCCCTCCTTAATACTATGTTTCTGAGCAGCTCCAATTTCAATCATAATCATACATGAAAACTAATCCAATAGCTTGACATGTCATCACTTATTCCAAAAGGTCCCAAAGTGATCAAGTGGAGGTATTAGGATGGGCTAAAAATATATCAGTGATTTCCTGGGCAAATGGAAACAGGAACTAGACTTGCATAGAAGGTTGTTAAGAACTATTTTTCTGCATTCAGCACACTCTGCTTCAGATGGGTAATGTTGTGTGGTCAACCAGTCATTGCTGTCCTTTGACCTCAAGTAGTCATTCAATTCTTGATCAGCCAGTATGTGCTGTATTCTGAGATAGGATTGCCAGGCTTTGGTGAAGCCATCACTGGGATTGAAGCTTTGCTGAGTGATCCAGAATGAGTGTTCAAGACAAACAAGGATGGCTGTGTATGTGGCAGTAAGGAACAATGAATATAAGAGAAATGGTAGGATTAATCAGACCAATGAGACAAGACAAAGAAGGTGCCTATGTAATTCAGAATAAATAAGCAAAAAAATGAAGCACAGTCTTACATTGAATTGAACATCCACAAGACTCTGAACATAGCCCACCTGCAAAATTTTGTCAGGAAAGAAGCATGAGGGGAGCAAGTGAGAGAAGATAAGTACAAACTATACAAGATGTGAAATTGATATATCAGTGATTCAAATAAAGCCCACTTTCTAGATGGGATTTCATGGAGGCATGTCAGCAATTCAAATAGAGCCCAAAAGGTGCATGGCAACTCACTTGCTAGATGATGGGATTTTATGAGAGCTTGTCAGCAAATCAAATAAAGCCTAGAAGGTACACAGGAACTCACAAGCTGGATAGGATTTTATAGGAGCATATCAGCAATTCAAATGTGGCCCAAGAGGCACACAGCAACTCACACCCTATATGAGATTTCATAAAAGCATGTCAGCGATTCAAATAGAGCCCAGGAGGTACACAGAAACTTACAAGCTAGATAGAATTTCATGAGAACATATCAGCAATTCAAATATGGTCCAGGAGATACACGGCAACTCACACTCTAGATGAGATTTCATGAGAGCATGCCAGCAATTCAAATAAAGCCCAGAAGGTGCACAGCAACTTACTTGCTAGAGAGAGCATGTCAGCAATTAAAATGAGGCCCAGGAGGCACACAGCAACTCACATTCTGGATGGGATTTCATGGAAATATATCAGTAATTCAAAGAGCCCAGGAGACACACAGCAACTTACAAACTAAAAATAGAATTAATCATTTCTGTATTGCCACATATTTTGCTTATTACCTATATACTGTGAGAATTTGACTTTCTACCACTTTGAAATTCTTACCTTTTTCTTCTTATTGTTTGCACAATCAGTATATTGGCAAATGAGTGTGATAATACACCCACATGCTGAATATCCAGGCCAAACTTCATCACTAATGTTGGGTCATGCTCAGGCAAAAGTAGACTCTCACATGAACCTTTTCAACTTCAGTCACAGCTCCAGAAAATATATTTGACTGACATACCTGAACATAACAATGTGGAAACCAAACTGCAGCCTGGTAAATCAGGTCCCCCTTTGTTCATTGAGCACCCATATCTTTACAATTCAAATAAAAAAAATACCACTGTCAAAACATTTTTGAAAATATCCCTGCAATAGAAAGGTAAGTTGAAGTAACAGTAGATGGATGAGTGACAAACCTGTTTACTGCACATTCAATGCAAACCCTGAGGTTATTCTGTTTGATGGTGACAAACAACATTTTCAGTGCCAAGTCATCAATTGATGCCAATGTCTATTTGATTAGTTCCCCAACTTGTTCCTGATGATTACCTTCTTCATCATCAACAGCTAGAAGTCCTATAAATCCCAAGATCAGTCACTAAATAAGAGGAGAC
>Ga0307517_10009188_pt1 | contig 14061 bp, 8 predicted proteins | sample 23_EM_MG_FD_194515 | JGI IMG/M metagenome (GOLD analysis project Ga0307517, IMG submission 194515) | Populus trichocarpa ectomycorrhiza microbial communities from riparian zone in the Pacific Northwest, United States - 23_EM | ecosystem: Host-associated > Plants > Roots > Unclassified | place...
GGCACCCCACCCCCGCCCCGCTGTGCAACAGCACCCGCAACGGATCCGCACCCATCGCCGCACCCAGCAACAACCCGAGCACCGGCAACCCGGCGAGCATCACCGCAGTGGCCCACGCCCCCGCCAACTGAGCGCGAAGGTCGGCCCGTTGGTCCCGGTCGGCACGCAACGCCGCTTCGAGCCGGTCGAGTCCGGCCGCGAGCCCGGCGCCCTGATCCACGGCGACCCGCCAGCACGCGGCGAGCCCCACCAGGCCGTCCGCGCCCGGTTGCCGTGCCGCCGAGGTGAGCGCACCCGGCACATCCCCGCCGAACCGCGCCGCCGCCAACACCCCGGCCTGCGCCTCACCGAGCCCGCCGGAGTCGAGCGCCGCCCGCAACAACGCCTCCCCCGGCTGCCGCCCAGCCCGTACCTCCCCGGCGAGCGTCGAGCACAGCGCGATCACCGCGTCGCCCCGCAACTCCCCCGCCCGCCGCGCCTCCCCGGCCAGCCGCACCCGCCGGAGCAACGGCACCCCGACCGCCCCCGCGACGACCGGAATGACCGAGGCGCCCAGCACGGCCAGTACCAGCCCGGCACCCAGGGACCACCACTCGGCGCGCAACCGGCCCCGGATCCGCCGCAGTTCGTCCACAGCCCGCTCCCACGAGGGCGGCCCGGCGCCCACCACCCCACCCCCCGCGAACAGCAACTGAGCCCGCCGCGCCCCGGATTGCCGCCCGCCCATCAACCAGACCAGGCCCGCGACACACACCGCGACCACCCCGACCGACACCTCACCCATCCCCACGTCCCTCACCGCTCCCGCTCGCTGTCACTACGTCCCGTCCCGCACACCGAAGTCCGTCGCCCACTCCGCCTAACCCCCGTCACCCCCACCCCGAATCAACTCCCGCAACCGCTCCCACCCCCGCTCGTACGCGAACGCCTCCGCGCCCCACCGCAACGCCGGCACCGTCCACACCAACCCCGACGGATCCCGCTCCAGGACATGCACCTCGGCGATCCGTCGCCGCCCGGCGCGGTCCCGTACGAGATGCAGGACCACCGACAGAGCTGCCGCCAACTGGCTGTGCAGCGCGGCCCGATCGAGGCCGGCGGCCGTGCCCAGGGCCTCCAGACGGGCCGGTACATCGGCCGCCGCGTTCGCATGGACGGTGCCGCAGCCGCCCTCGTGGCCCGTATTGAGGGCTGCGAGCAAATGAACTACCTCGGGCCCCCGCACCTCACCGACAACCAACCGGTCCGGCCGCATCCGAAGTGCCTGGCGGACCAGGTCCTGGAGCGTGACGAGCCCGGCGCCCTCCTGGTTCGCGGGTCTGCTCTCCAGCCGTACGACGTGCGGATGGTCCGGCTTCAACTCCGCCGAGTCCTCTGCCAGCACGATCCGCTCCCCCGGTCCGACGAGCCCGAGCAGCGCGCTCAGCAGCGTCGTCTTGCCGCTGCCGGTACCGCCGCTGATCAGGAACGAGAGCCGTGCCTCGATCAGGGCGCGCAGGATGCGGTCCCCGCCCGGCGGCACCGTGCCCGCCGTGACCAGTTCGTCGAGCGTGAAGGCGCGCGGTCGTACGACGCGGAGCGACAGGCAGGTGCACCCCACTGCGACCGGGGGCAGTACGGCGTGCAGACGGGTCCCGTCGGGCAGCCGGGCGTCGGCCCAGGGCCGTGCGTCGTCCAGTCGGCGTCCGGCCACCGCGGCGAGGCGCTGCGCGAGGCGTCGTACGGCCGCCGCGTCCGGGAAGGAGACGGCGGTCAGCTCCAGGCCGCCGCCCCGGTCGACCCACACCCGGTCCGGGGCCGACACCAGGACGTCGGTCACCGAGGGGTCGGCGAGCAGGGACTCCAGCGGGCCGCTGCCCACCAGCTCGGACCGCAACTGCTCGGCGGCGCCCAGTACTTCGGCGTCCCCCAGCACCCGCCCCTGCTCCCGCAACGCCTGCGCCACCCGCGCGGGCGTCGGCTCACCCCCGCTCTCGGCCAGCCACCGCCGCACCCCGTCGAGCAACTCCGGCTCGCCGCTCGCCCCGGCCCCACCCGAGGCCCATCGGTCCGAAGCGCCCACCCGCTTCACCGGGACACCTGCCGAACCGCCGTCCCTGAAGGAAGCCGCAAGCCCAGGCACCCCGCTCCCCGCACTCCCGGTACGCCCCGCCAGCCCCCTCATACGCCACCCACCTCGACCAACGCCCGCTCCAAAAACTCCCGGCAGAACCGCGCCAACGGCCCCCTCCCCACCGCCCCCGGCGGCGACTTGCCCTCGTGCGGCCGCAACAGCCCCGATTCGACCGGCACTTCACCGGCCAGCGGCAGGCCGAGGAGGCGGGACACCTCCCGGTCGTCGAGGCCGGGGGCGTACGGACCCCGTACCGCCACGCGCAGGTCGCGCAGGACCATGCCCACGGCGGACGCCACCCGCCCGGCCGCCGCGACGGCGCGCAGTTCGGCAGGGACCACCAGGAGGCCCACGTCGAGTTGGGCGAGGGCCTCGGCCACCCCGTCGTCGATACGGCGGGGCAGGTCGACCACGACCGTGCCGCCGCGCCGTCGGGCCGCGGCGAGCACCGCCCGCACCGCCTGGGGCGGGATGGCGACGCAGTCGCCGCGGTCCCAGCTGAGCACCCGGAGCGAGTGGAGTTCCGGAAGGGACTCCTCCAGGGCTCCGCCGCCGACCCGGCCGCGCGAGGCGGCGAACGCGGGCCAGCGCAGGCCCTCTGCCGTCTCGCCGCCGAGGAGTACGTCGAGTCCGCCGCCCAGTGGATCCGCGTCCACCAGGAGCGTGCGCAGCCCCTCACGAGCGGAGGTGACGGCGAGGGCGCACGCGAGCGTGGATGCTCCGGCCCCGCCGCGGCCGCCGATGACGCCCACGGTGAGCGCGGGGCGGCCGACGCCTTCGGCCACGTCGGCGATGCGGTCGACCAGCCACTGCTCGCCGTCGGGCAGCATCAGGACGTGGTCGGCGCCGATCTCGACGGCTCGCCGCCAGACCCCGGAGTCGTCCTGGTCCCGGCCGACCAGCACCACCCCGCGTCGGCGGGCGGCCCCACGCACCCGGCGGGCCGCGTCGTCGCCGACCAGGACGAGCGGCGCCGTCTCCCACCCGCCCTGTCGCTCCGGCACTCCGTGATGGACCTCGGGCGTCGCGCCGGCCGCCGCGCACAGGCGCAGCAGGTCGTCGAGGAGCTCGGCGTCCTCGGTGACGATCAGCGGTCCGCCCTGTCGCCCTCCGCCGGCGGGCAGCGGATCGTGTGTGACAGTTCCGGCCATGTTTTCCATCCCCCATCGCTGTGTCTCTCGCGTCACCCCTGCGGCCCCGCGATTTCCAAAGGTGTGGAGAACCGGCGACCGGCCCTCCATATGCACGGCCGACAGAAACCGGCCAAACGCGTCCGACAAACGGAACGGGCCATGAACTCGCCGCGAGCGAGGACGCGTTGCAATCACGGTGCGGGCATCGCGGAAATCATGTGGATCTTGGTCGAAAACTGTGGACAACTCCGGGCCTGTGAATATCGCCTTCACCCATACCGGTGACCCCCGTACTGCCCTCTGTGCGAGTTCCGCAGCGCAGCGCGACAACTACCCACAGTGACGAGTCCCGGGCATGAAAAAGAGGCGGCACCAGCCGCCTCGGGATGGCCTCACGACCACGTACAGGGAGGGAAAACGCGTCCGGACATGCGACGACCCCCACCGGGGGGGAGAGTGGGGGTCGCCTTCACGGCCGACTCGGGGGGGGAGGAGCCGGGCCGCGTTAGCACGGTCGCGAACGATCCGTGACTTCCATGGTGTACCCGAGAGGCCTCTCAGGCAAACCCACGCGCCTCACCTTACGCCGAATGGGCTGCGCCTATGCTCTGGGTTGTGGAAAACCACTCCTTGCCTCGCACAGCAGCCTTCTTTGACCTGGACAAGACGGTCATTGCGAAGTCGAGCACGCTCACCTTCGGCAAGTCCTTCTACCAAGGCGGACTGATCAACCGCAGGGCCGCTCTGCGGACCGCCTATGCGCAGTTCGTCTTCCTCACCGGCGGCGCCGACCACGACCAGATGGAGCGGATGCGCAAGTACCTGTCCGCACTCTGCCGCGGCTGGAACGTCCAGCAGGTCAAGGAGATCGTCGCCGAGACGCTGCACGACCTGATCGACCCGATCATCTACGACGAGGCGGCCTCCCTCATCGAGGAGCACCACACCGCCGGCCGCGACGTGGTGATCGTGTCCACGTCGGGCGCCGAGGTGGTCGAGCCGATCGGTGAACTCCTGGGCGCGGACCGGGTGGTGGCGACCCGCATGGTCGTGGGCGACGACGGCTGCTTCACCGGCGAGGTGGAGTACTACGCGTACGGCCCGACGAAGGCCGAGGCGATCAAGGAGCTGGCCCAGTCCGAGGGGTACGACCTCGACCGCTGCTACGCCTACAGCGACTCGGCGACCGATGTGCCGATGCTGGAGTCCGTGGGCCACCCCTACGCCGTGAACCCGGACCGCACGTTGCGCCGCGAGGCACTCGCGCGCGGGTGGCCGATTCTGGACTTCAACCGCCCGGTCCGGCTCAAGCAACGGCTGCCCGCGCTCTCCGTACCGCCCCGCCCGGCGCTGGTCGTGGCCGCGGCCGTGGGTGCCGCGGCGGCCACGGCGGGGCTCGTCTGGTACGCGAGCCGACGCAGGGCGGCGACCGTTTACGCCGGTTAGTGACCCTTTGAATGTAAAAGTAAAGAAGCGCGGCCAGGGGTTCCGCTTCCTCCAGGGCTGGAGTACAAAGGATTCCACGGCCCGCGAGACCAAGGACATCCGAAAGGATCACCTTAATAACGCAATTGGCCCCACGGACCGCGCATGAACACCGAGCACCCACGCGACGTCGACCCGTCGATTACGGGCCAGCCGCACCAGGTGACGGGCAACGTTCCCGACCTGATGGGCAATATTTCGAGGACGCTTGGTAACCCGGTGGAACATGCCAGCGGCGGTACGAATCCTCGTACCGCCGCATCCCTTTGATGGCCCTCCAGTAGAGGGCCATTTCGCTGTCAGGCGGCCCCGCGCTGGAGCGCCTCGCACACCGCCGTCGACTCGCGCGCCCCCAGCTCGACGGCCCTGCCGCAGTGCGCGATCCAGGCGGCCATGCCCTCCGGGGTGCCCGATGCGTAACCGTCCAGCGCCCCCAGATAGGCCGCGCGCCCCAGTTCGGCGTGGCCGACCTCCGCCGGACACACGGACTTCGGGTCGAGGCCGCTGCCGATGAGGACGATCCGCTCGGCCGTGCGCGCGACCAGGCCGTTGTGGGAGGCGAAGGGACGCAGGGCGAGCAGCTCGCCGTGCACCACGGCGGCCGTCACCAGCGCCGGTGCCGAACCGCCCGCGATGATCAGGTCCGCGAGTCCGTCCAGGCGCCCAGACACCTCGGCCGCGCTCGGCAACGGCAGTTCGACGAGCGGCTCGTCGACCGGCTCACCCTGCTGTCGCGGCCGTCCGACCTCGCCCTCGTTGCTCGCGGCCGCCACCAGGTGCAGCCGGGCGAGCACCCGGAGGGGCGACTGCCGCCAGATGGACAGCAGTTGGCCCGCCTCGGCGGACAGCCGGAGGGCCGCGCCCATGGTGCGGGCCTCCGCGTCGCCGCTGAAGTCGGTGCGCCGGCGCACCTCTTCGAGTGCCCAGTCGGCCCCGGACAGCGCCGCCGAGCCCCGTGCGCCGCGCAGTGCCGCCTCGGCGGTGAGCTCGTTGCTGCGGCGCCGCATGACGCGGTGCCCGTAGACCCGGTCCACTGCCTTGCGCATGGACTCCACGGCCTCGGCAACTCCGGGCAGCGTGCCCAGGGCCGCGAGCGGATCGGCGGTCGCGTCTGTCGTACTCATGGGTACGACAGTAGCCATCCCAGGGGCGCGCCCCACGATTGAGTGGTCTTCTTCACGCGCACCTGCCACGTACAGCTACGTCACGACTACGCTTCGTGAACATGAAAATTGCTTTCGTCGGGAAGGGCGGCAGCGGGAAGACCACCCTGTCCTCCCTGTTCGTCCGCCACCTCGCGGCCACCGCCCAACCGGTCGTCGCCGTCGACGCGGACATCAACCAGCACCTGGGCCCCGCCCTCGGCCTCGACGAGTCCGAGGCAGCCGCACTGCCCGCACTCGGCGAGCACCTCCCCCTGATCAAGGACTACTTGCGCGGCACCAACCCGCGCATCGCCTCCACCGACCAGATGATCAAGACCACCCCGCCCGGCGAGGGCTCCCGACTGCTGCGGGTGCGCGAGAACAATCCGGTCTACGACGCCTGCGCGCGACCGGTGGAACTCGACGGCGGCGCCGTCCGTTTGATGGTCACGGGCCCCTTCACCGACGCCGACCTGGGGGTCTCCTGCTACCACTCCAAGACGGGAGCGGTGGAGCTGTGCCTGAACCACCTGGTGGACGGGCGCGACGAGTTCGTCGTGGTGGACATGACGGCGGGCTCGGACTCCTTCGCCTCCGGCATGTTCACCCGCTTCGACATCACGTTCCTGGTGGCCGAGCCGACCCGGAAGGGGGTCTCCGTCTATCGCCAGTACAAGGAGTACGCCCGCGACTTCGGAGTCGTCCTGAAGGTCGTCGGCAACAAGGTGCGGGACCAGGACGACCTCGACTTCCTCCGCGCCGAGGTCGGGGACGACCTGCTCGTGACGGTCGGGCACTCGGACTGGGTGCGCGCCATGGAGAAGGGCCGGCCGCCCCGGTTCGAGCTCCTGGAGGACGCCAACCGCCGCGCCCTGCGCCTGCTGGAGATCGCCGCCGACGCGACGTACGAACTGCGCGACTGGAAGCGCTACACGCGGCAGATGGTGCACTTCCACTTGAAGAACGCGCAGAGTTGGGGCAACGAGCGCACCGGGGCCGACCTGGCAGCGCAGGTCGACCCCGGGTTCGTGCTCGACGAGAGTGTCACCGCCTCCGCGTGATGCGCTGCGTGAGGCGCGCCGTCTCCCAACTGGCGCTCACCGCTTGACCAGTAGCGCTTACTGCTTGACCGCCGGCGCCCCGGGGACACCCTTCGGGGCCGGGGCGGGGCGGCCGGTCAGGAAGGACGTCCAGCCCGGCTTCGGCGCCTCGCCGACGTTCAGGGTGCGCAGCTTCGCCAGGGTCCCCGGGTCCTGGGCGTCCAGCCAGTCGGACAGCTGCCGGAAGGACACGCAGCGCGTCTCGGGCTTGTTGCAGACCTTCTCGATGACCTCGTCGAGGGCACGCATGTACGTGCCGCCGTTCCAGGACTCGAAGTGGTTGCCGATGACCAGGGGCGCGCGGTTGCCGTCATAGGCCCGGTCGAAGCCCTTGAGCAGGCCGTCACGCATCTCGTCGCCCCACTGGTCGAACTTGTCGGGGTCGCCCTGGGTCTGCGTGCCGGACTGGTTGACCATGAAGTTGTAGTCCATGGTCAGCTGCTCGTAGGTGTGGCCGGGGAAGGGGACGAGCTGCATGGAGAGGTCCCACAGCCCCTCCTTCTTCTTGGGCCAGATCTGGTCGTTGACCCCGCTGGTGTCGTAGCGGAAGCCCAACTGGCTCGCCGCCTTCATGAAGTTGGCCTGGCCCTCCAGGCAGGGCGTGCGGGCGCCGACGAGTTCCTTGTCGTAGTCGAAGGGCAGTGAAGACGCCTTCTTCATCCCGGAGTTGGTCTTCCAGGTCTTCACGAACTGCTTCGCCTGGGCGATCTCGCTCTTCCACTCGGCGACCGACCACTCGCCGACCCCGCCGTTCTTACCGCAGAAGTGACCGTTGAAGTGGGTGCCGATCTCGTTGCCCTCCAGCCACGCCAGGCGCAGCTGCTTCACGGTGTCGGCGATGCCCTGCTCGTCGTTGAAGCCGATGTCCGAGCTGCCCGGCGAGTGCTCCGGGGGCTTGTAGAGGTCGCGCTTGTCCTCCGGCAGCATGTACACGCCGCTGAGGAAGTACGTCATGTTCGCGTGGTTGGCCTTGGAGACCTTGCGGAAGTGGGAGAACAGCTTCTGGCTGTCCTCACCGGCGCCGTCGAAGGAGAAGACGACGAACTGCGGGGGCTTCTGGCCGGGCTTGAGCCGCTCGGGTCGGGGCAGATGCGGCTGCGCCCCGGTGTACGACGTGGAGCCGTCCCCGATCAGGCGGACTCCGCTCTTGGGTGCCGGGGCGGGCGCCGCCTTGTGCGGACCGTGCGCTCCGCGCGGGGAACCGTTGTCGCCGATCGCGCAACCGGCGAGCGACGCGGCACAGGCCGCGGCGATCACGGCGCCCGCGGTGATCCTCTGGGTGGCGGCCATGTCCGCCCACCTTCTTCCTTCGTTCGGACCGACGCCGATCAGGGCGTTTTCTGACGATGCGCCGGGAATCCCGGCAGCGCCGCCAAGGTCGCACGGGACTAAAGGTGGGATTAGTACGACAAGCCGACAAAATTCTCACTTCACTCTCTACAGGGACTTATTAGCCCATTCACCCGCAAAGTCTATGCTTTACCTTTACTCTGCATTACGATCCGTTTACCGAGCGTTGAGATATCCCGCCGCTGCACGCCGTGACCCCACGGCCGCGACCGACCCCCGCCATCGACGGGGACCACCAGTTCCGCGACCGCGCTGCCCCGGAGGAGACGGGAAGACATGTCAGCCTGCGTACCCACCCGCGCCACCGACTCGAATGCGAACGTGAATCGGACGAAGCGCGTCCACCCACCCCACAGCCCGCCGCCGCCCTCGCCCCGCCGCTTCCGTATCGCGGGCGCCGATGTGTCGGCCTCCATCGCGGTCTTCCTGATCGCCCTCCCCCTGTCCCTCGGCATCGCCCTCGCCACCGGCGCGCCCCTCCAGGCCGGCCTGGTCGCCGCCGCCGCGGGCGGCCTGGTCGCCGGTCTGCTCGGCGGCTGCCCCCTCCAGGTCAGCGGCCCGGCCGCCGGACTCACCGTAGTCACCGCCGACCTGATCCACCGTTACGGATGGCGTACGACCTGCGCGGTCACCGTCCTCGCAGGACTCGCCCAACTCGCCCTGGGCTGCGTGCGCGTGGCCCGCACCGCGCTCGCCGTCAGCCCCGCGATCGTGCACGGCATGCTCGCCGGCATCGGTGTCACCATCGCCGTCGCCCAGCTGCACATCGTGCTGGGCGGCACCCCGCAGAGCTCGGTCCTCGCCAACCTCCGCGCGCTGCCCGCCCAGTTGGCCGACCTGCACCCCGCCGACGTGGCGATGAGCGTGCTTACCCTGGCCCTTCTGCTGCTGTGGCCGCGCGTCCCCGGCCGACTCGGGCACCTGATGCGCAAGATCCCGGCCGCGCTCGTCGCCGTCGCCGGAGCCACTCTCACCGCCTCGCTCGCCGGGCTGAGCCTGGCCAAGGTCGACCTGCCGTCCTGGAGCAGCCACGCGCTGGCCGGACTGCCCGAGGGCCCGGTGCTCGGCATCGCCGCCGCCGTCCTCACCACCACCCTGGTGTGCAGCGTGCAGTCACTGCTCGGCGCTGTCGCCGTGGACAAGCTGGTCGCCGGGCAGCCCGGGCTCTCCGCCCGCGTCGGCCGCTCCGACCTGAACCGCGAACTGCTGGGCCAGGGCGCCGCCAACGTCGTCTCCGGCGTACTCGGCGGACTGCCGGTCGCAGGGGTGGCCGTACGGAGTTCGGCGAATGTGCAAGCCGGTGCCGTGAGCCGGAACTCCACGATGCTGCACGGCGTTCTCGTAGTGGTAGCCGCGCTGCTGCTGGTCCCGGTGCTGGAGCTGATCCCGCTCGCTTCGCTCGCCGCACTCGTGATGGCCGTCGGCATCCAGATGGTGTCCCTGCACCACATCCGCACGGTGACCCGCCACCGCGAAGTCCTGGTCTACGCCGTCACCACCCTCGGCGTGGTCTTCCTCGGTGTCCTGGAGGGCGTGCTCCTCGGGGTCACCGTGGCCGTCGCCGTCGCCCTCAACCGCCTGGCCCACACCCGCATCACGCACGACGAGAAGGAAGGAGTCCATCACGTACACGTCCGAGGGCAGTTGACGTTCCTCGCGGTGCCGCGACTCAGCCGCACCCTGCATCTCGTACCCCAAGGCACCCACGTCGTCGTGGAGTTGGACGGTTCGTTCATGGACCACGCGGCGTACGAGTCACTGCAGGACTGGCAGAACGCGCACACCGCGCGCGGGGGCTCCGCCGAACTGACCGGGCGGCGTACGGGAGTTCGTGTCACCGAGCCTGACCACACCGGGGGCGAGGCGACACCGGCCGACACCGCGACCGGCACGACCAGCGGCAGCGGCACGACGACCGAGGCTTCCGCCCGCACCAACGCCCCGGCCCACACCACAGCCAACGCTCCGACCGGCGAGCCGACGACGTCGACCGCCTGCCGCTGCCACCCCTGGACGCCCTGGCGCAACCACCAGTGCGACCACCCCCAGTTCGCCCCGGCCAGCGGACACCCGGGCGAGCCCGCGGACCGTCCCGCACCCGGCACCACCACACCGGGCGACACCGACACCGACACCGGCACCGGCACCGGCACGGACACCCACCCCGGAACCCGCAAGGACACCGGCACCGAACCTCACCCCGGAACCGGCACCAAGCCCGGCACCACCCCTGGCCCCGGCGGTCACCAACTAGCCCGTGGCATCAGCGCGTTCCAGCGCAACACCGCCCCCCTCGTACGGGGCGAGCTGGCCCGGCTGGCCAAGGAAGGGCAGCGGCCCTCGCAGCTCTTCCTGACCTGTGCCGACTCGCGGCTGGTGACGTCGATGATCACCTCCAGTGGTCCCGGCGACCTGTTCGTCGTGCGGAACGTGGGCAACCTCGTGCCGCCGCCCGGCGAGGAGAGCGGGGACGACTCGGTGGCCGCCGCGATCGAGTACGCGGTGGACGTACTGCGCGTGAGATCGATCACGGTGTGCGGGCACTCGGGGTGCGGTGCCATGCAGGCGCTGCTCAACTCCGAGCCCGGGGGCGCCCAGACGCCGCTGAAGCGGTGGCTGCGGAACGGGCTGCCGAGCCTGGAGCGGATGGCCGACGACGGCCGACCCTGGGCGCGGTTGGCCGCAAGGGCGCCCGCAGACGCCGTAGAGCAGCTGTGTCTGACCAATGTGGTGCAGCAGTTGGAGCATCTGCGGGGGCATGAGTCGGTGGCTCGGGCCTTGCGGGAGGGGGCGTTGGAGTTGCACGGGATGTACTTCCATGTCGGGGAGGCGCAGGCGTACTTGCTGACCGAGGAGGACGGGGAGCAGTTGTTCGATGGGGTGGGGGTGGCGGATCTGTCGGCCTGAACCTCGTTCACCCGGCGTCCGTGGGTACGTAAGACCCTCGCCACACGCATCGCCCGCAGGTCCGATGACAGGTCTAAACCAATAATTCGGCGACCCTTGTCATCGGACCCCCGGGTCTGATGAGCTGGCCCGGGACACAACGGACACCCTGGGAAAGGCAGATGCCGTGAGCAACGAAAGCCTGGCCAACCTGTTGCGCGAGGAGCGCAGGTTCGCACCCCCCGCCGACCTGGCGGCGAACGCCAATGTCACGGCGGAGGCGTATGAGCAGGCCAAGGCTGACCGGCTCGGCTTCTGGGCCGCGCAGGCCCGCCGCCTGAGCTGGGCCAAGGAACCGAGCGAGACGCTGGACTGGTCGAACCCGCCGTTCGCCAAGTGGTTCAAGGACGGCTCGCTCAACGTGGCGTACAACTGCGTGGACCGGCACGTCGAGGCGGGCAACGGCGATCGCGTCGCCATCCACTTCGAGGGCGAGCCCGGCGACAGCCGCGCGATCACCTACGCCGAGCTGAAGGACGAGGTCTCCAAGGCCGCGAACGCCCTGCTGGAGCTGGGAGTTCAGAAGGGCGACCGGGTCGCCGTCTACATGCCGATGATCCCGGAGACCGCGGTCGCGATGCTGGCCTGCGCGCGCATCGGCGCCGCGCACTCGGTGGTGTTCGGCGGTTTCTCGGCGGACGCGCTCGCGACCCGGATCCAGGACGCGGACGCCAAGGTCGTCATCACCACGGACGGCGGCTGGCGGCGCGGCAAGCCGTCCGCGCTCAAGCCGGCCGTGGACGACGCGGTCGACCGCCCGGACAGCGGTGTCGAACACGTGCTGGTGGTCCGCCGTACGGGCCAGGACGTGGCGTGGAACGACGAGCGGGACGTGTGGTGGCACGAGATCGTCGACCGGCAGTCGGCGGAGCACACGCCCGAGGCGTTCGAGGCGGAGCAGCCGCTCTTCATCCTCTACACCTCCGGTACTACGGGTAAGCCCAAGGGCATCCTGCACACCTCCGGCGGCTACCTCACCCAGGCCGCGTACACCCACAACGCGGTCTTCGACCTCAAGCCGGAGACCGACGTCTACTGGTGCACGGCCGACGTCGGCTGGGTCACCGGGCACTCGTACATCGTCTACGGCCCGCTGGCGAACGGCGCGACCCAGGTCATGTACGAGGGCACCCCCGACACCCCGCACCAGGGCCGCTTCTGGGAGATCGTCCAGAAGTACGGGGTGACGATCCTGTACACGGCGCCCACCGCGATCCGTACGTTCATGAAGTGGGGCGACGACATCCCCGCGAAGTTCGACCTCAGCAGCCTGCGCATCCTGGGGTCCGTCGGCGAGCCGATCAACCCCGAGGCGTGGATCTGGTACCGCAAGCACATCGGCGCCGACAAGACGCCGATCGTGGACACGTGGTGGCAGACCGAGACCGGCGCGATGATGATCTCGCCGCTGCCGGGCGTGACCGCGACCAAGCCCGGTTCCGCGCAGACCCCGCTGCCCGGCATCTCCGCGACGGTCGTCGACGACGAGGCGAACGAGGTCCCGAACGGCGGCGGCGGTTACCTGGTCCTGACCGAGCCGTGGCCGTCGATGCTGCGCACGATCTGGGGCGACGACCAGCGGTTCCTCGACACGTACTGGTCGCGGTTCCCGGGCAAGTACTTCGCCGGTGACGGTGCGAAGAAGGACGACGACGGCGACATCTGGCTGCTCGGCCGGGTGGACGACGTGATGCTCGTGTCCGGGCACAACATCTCCACCACCGAGGTCGAGTCCGCGCTCGTCTCCCACCCCTCCGTCGCCGAGGCGGCCGTAGTGGGCGCGGCCGACGAGACGACCGGGCAGGCGATCGTCGCGTTCGTCATCCTGCGCGGCACGGCGAACGCCGAGGACGAGAACCTCGTCGCCGACCTGCGCAACCACGTCGGCACCGTCCTCGGCCCGATCGCCAAGCCCAAGCGGATCCTCCCGGTGGCCGAGCTGCCGAAGACCCGCTCCGGCAAGATCATGCGCCGTCTGCTGCGGGACGTGGCGGAGAACCGTCAGCTGGGAGACGTCACCACCCTGACCGACTCCACCGTCATGACCCTGATCCAGGACAAGCTCCCGGCCGCGCCCAGCGAGGACTGACCAGGGCAGCGCACTGACCTGCGCATACGACGACGAGGGGCGCCCGGCGGCGAACATGCCGGGCGCCCCTTTCGCGCATAACGTGAGACCCGTAGAACCCGTAGACGTGAGATCCGCAGGACCCATCCCGCCGCACCTTAGGTAAGCTAAGTAAAGCGTCAAGGACGCGACAAGGTGCGCCGGGAAGTCTGGTCGGCAAGTGCTCTGTGCTGCCCGCCACCCCGGAGGTCTCCCCGTGACCGCGCCCCGCCCCACCACCGCCCGCAAAGTGCTCGGACGGCTGTCCCTGCCCGAGCGGAACTACGTCGCGGACGCGCTGCGCACCGAGACCGTCGGTGGTGTCCTCCTCCTGATCGCCGCGGTCACGGCGCTGATCTGGGCGAACGTCCCCGCCCTGCACGACAGCTACGAGAGCGTCAGCCACTACCACTTCGGCCCCGGCGCCCTCGGCCTGCACCTCTCGGTCGCCCACTGGGCCGCCGACGGCCTCCTCGCCGTCTTCTTCTTCGTCGCCGGCATCGAGCTCAAGCGCGAACTCGTCGCCGGCGACCTGCGCGACCCCAAGGCCGCCGCGCTGCCCGTCGTGGCGGCCCTGTGCGGGATGGCCGTACCGGCACTCGTCTACACGCTCACCAACCTCACCGGCGGCGGCTCCCTCCAGGGCTGGGCGGTGCCGACGGCCACCGACATCGCCTTCGCG
>Ga0307517_10009190_pt1 | contig 14060 bp, 8 predicted proteins | sample 23_EM_MG_FD_194515 | JGI IMG/M metagenome (GOLD analysis project Ga0307517, IMG submission 194515) | Populus trichocarpa ectomycorrhiza microbial communities from riparian zone in the Pacific Northwest, United States - 23_EM | ecosystem: Host-associated > Plants > Roots > Unclassified | place...
TTTGATCCTTACCTTCATTGAAAGAGAAAGAATGTTGTTTATTCATCTTACTAGGGTTTTACTAGCTAGTCTAGTTTTATTATGAAAGTTCCACATATGACAACATAATATACTTGTTTGAGATAATTGGAGATACAAAAAGGAATCAAGGATCTCACTTGCAAGCTAAGTTTATTAATAGCCATAATGAGCCTTTTTTTTTTTTTGAAAAGGAGATCTAACATAAAAAAAATAGATTTTGTGTTAAGCTCAGCTTAACAAGAATGAGAAGAACATAGAGAGAAAGAGAGAGTGAATAGAATTTGAGGAAGAATAGAAAAGAAGAGAGAACAAAGAAGCAGGAGCAGAGAATGAGAATAATCTTCTGTATTTTCTTGTTCCCCAACACGTTTCCATACACCAGTTTATATGTAATGGGTTTCCCTCCAATTACAACTAATTTAAACCCTTTATTCAACTACTAACTACTAACTAACTCAACAGCTAACTACCTCCAAAATAATAGCCATGCTCTTCATGTTTTCCACATTCAACACATGCTGCAACTCTTTGCTTGAAGGCTAGCAATTCTGTTATGTAGTGGAAGCAGTATTGGAGGCTTGCACTCTTTATTTGTAAGCTAGTTACCTTAATTCCATGATAACTTGAATCATAACAATACCCTACCCTTGAAAAGATTCTTGACCTCAAGAATCTATTGGCACAACCCAGCATGCTGTAAACTCCCACAATTCATGCTACAGTAGTGGAGAGACGTTGAAGGATGATTGGTGTATCAATGGCAACAACCCAGCATATTAGGGTAATTCAGCCAGCTAAGGAAAGAGACATTGAAGGAAGATTGATGTATCAATGGCAACAACCCAGCATGCTATGGTAGTTCAACCAGCTAAGAAAATTTCAACGAATTGATTGAGCAAATCTTGGATTCAAAACAAGGACAAAGCATATCCTGGCAGAGCATATCTTGGAATATTAATACAGCTTTAATGTAATTACCATTCCTGGAAACCTTAGACTCATCCTGGCAGAGCATATTATGGAGATTTAATATCTTTACCTCTCCTTGTTTGTGTTTAAATAGAGGACGTGGTCCTCAGTATTTTGCATTGCGAAAAAAAACAAAAGTAAATAACAATTACTTATTTAGCTGTGTTCACGTTTAGAGGAGCCTGACTTGCTCATCTCATTCTTCCTAATGTTCTTCTTTTTTCTTCTTGGTATTAGAGCTATTGTGAACACAGCTAAATCCAGTATCTCAAAAAACAAGCCTCCAAATAACCATGACTTCACTCTCACTCAACGTTGGAAATTTTATCACCCTTAAACTCAGTCCCACAAACTACCCATTATGACGTGAACAAGCCTTACCCCTTGCAGAAAGCCAAGAATTGCTTGGTCACCTTATGAATGAGGATCCTGCCCCACCCAAATACAGCATACCAGATGCTAATGACACCCCAAATACAGAAACCTCTGCAACAAGATTAACCGAAGCATACATTGCATGGCGAAAAGCAGATCGTCTCCTTCGAGGGTGGATAATTGTAACACTCTCTGAAGAAACACTTGGTCTCGTTGTGGGTTTAGAAACAACACATATTCTATGGGAAGCACTGAAAAATGCTTACGCAGAAGACTCTCAAGAACGAGAGTTCACACTTAGACAACAAGTCACATATCTACGGAAAGAAGATGACAAAATAATTGGGGAACATATTCGAACATTCAAAGGCCTATGTGACAGCCTTGCAACAATTGGGAAACTGGTTCCAGATAAAGAAAAGGTATTTTATCTTCTTACAAGTCTTGGTCCTTAATATGAAACTTTTACTACTACCATGCTCAAACCACCAAGACCATCATACACTGAGCTTGTCTCACAACTTCAAAGTCTTGATCAAAGACGCAACTGGTTCTCAACCCAAAACACTCCTGCACTCACCCCTCCAATGGCCTTCTAGGACAACAACGGCCCCGATATCCACAATCTTCCATAAGATATCAAGACCACAACAAACAACAATTCACCTCAACAGGAAGAGGATTTCAAGCACAACAACTAAAGGACCAAAACCATGGATACTCCCCTAGTCAATCAACACATACACAACACAAACGACCTCCCCCACTAGGACAGCGACGAATGATGTCTGATGAAAGAAACCTTTATCGTGAAGAAAAATTTCAATACTGTGGGATGGTAGGACATATTGCCAAAATATGTTGGTGGGTGCCCAAAAGACCAATACAACCAAATGACATACCACCGGCACTGACAACACTTACTTTGGATAATACAATAGCTGAAATAGAGTGGATTTTAGACTACTCGGAAATTCAAATGATCAATCAAATCTAACTAGATTAATTTTTAAATTAGTTTAAACTTGATTAAATTAAATTTTAAATTACTGAATTTTTTTAATCAACTGTCAAAATATATTACATTCTTCTACTATATTTCAAAGAAGTTTCATTGTTATTAATTGTTCATGGTTCATCATGATTTTTCTATGATTTTATGGGCATTTTAGGTCTTTTAAGTTTCATTTTAGTCTCCACGATTCCACTGAGTTTTGTTTTGATCCTTACCTTCATTGAAAGAGAAAGAATGTTGTTTATTCGTCTTACTAGGGTTTTACTAGCTAATCTAGTTTTACCATGAAAGTTCCACATATGACAACATAATATACTTGTTTGAGATAATTGGAGATACAAAAAGGAATCAAGGATCTCACTTGCAAGCTAAGTTTATTAATAGCCATAATGAGCCTGTTTTTTTTTTAAAAAAAAAGGAGATCTAACATAAAAAAAAATAGATTTTGTGTTAAGCTCAGCTTAACAAGAATGAGAAGAACATAGAGAGAGAGAGAGAGAGAACAAAATTTAAGGAAGAATAGAAGAGGAGAGAACAAAGAAGCATGAGCAGATAATGAGAATAATCTTCTGTATTTTCTTGTTCCCCAACACGTTTCCATACACCAGTTTATATACAATGGGTTTCCCTCCAATTACAACTAATTTAACCCCTTTATTCAACTACTAACTACTAACTAACTCAACAGCTAACTACCTCCAAAATAATAGCCATGCTCTTCATGTTTTCCACATTCAACACATGCTGCAATTCTTTGCTTGAAGGCTGGCAATTCTGTTATGTAGTGGAAGCAATATTGGAGGCTTGCACTCTTTATTTGTAAGCTAGTAACCTTAATTCTATGGTAACTTGAATCATAACAATACCCTACCCTTGAAAAGATTCTTGACCTCAAGAATCCATAACAAAATCTGGAAACTGCAGGCTCAATTCTCTAGGTCTTCCTATGTTGCCTCTTCATGAATACGTGATATCATTTAACCAATCTCATAACAACAACCCTATTTCCTTTCTTTTGTTTTTAAGAATTTATCCTTTTCATCCTCCTTTCCCTCAATCAAAAGAATCTCTTTAACACTATATTTATGTCGAGGTACAAATTTATCACCACAGTTAAAGCATAATCCAAGTTTTCTTCTTTGTTTATAAATTGTGTCTTCAGATCATTTTGAACTAAATTGCTCATCAGCTTTATGTTGGTTGAAAGGTTTATAGGGTGCAATACCTGTTAGTCTTTAATGGTCAAATGAAGAACTAATTCTAAAAGTAATTATGTTTCTTCTTGCAACTGCAACAATTGATTCTTCTTACCATTTTGCCTTATCAAATGCTTGTATTAAGGTAGTATTAATGATTTTAACTCCTCAAACCTCTCCACATATTCATCAACATCACTTTCTTGTATTATATTGTTAAACTTCTCTACTATATCAGCCTTATTACCAAACCTGCTGCATATGGCCCCCGAGAATTCTTCTCAATCCATCGAACATTTTACACCGCACATATAACCTTCAAACTAAATTTCTGATTTACCTTCCTAGTAAAGAGAGGCTAGTTCCACCCATTGTTATGAAAGAGTTGAATTGAGCTTAAAAAACTTCATGCACTTCCTCAACCATCTCCTAGGATTTTCACCCCAGAATGATGTAAGATTCATCCTTGGAAGAGATGTATTATACACAACTCTTTAATGTTCCTGACTACTGGTGCGATCTCCCTGAATGTGACTCCTTCCTCTTGGTAACATTCCTTCTTGATTATTCATTGTTGGTGTATTCAATATTCCCTTTAAGTGGCTTCCCAAATCCTTTCCTACTATTTGATTAGCAAGAAATGTTTGGAATTGTTTTGATAACGTTTCAATCTGCAAGCTAATTTGATCAGCCCTTATGTTTTGCTCCTCAAAATGTTCTTGCCATTTATTTTGCTGATCAACCAAAGATTCCTGAAATTCCTGTTGAAAATTCTGCATTTGTTCCTTAAATTTCTTGCAGTGTTCTTGCATATTTTTCAATTTGTAATTTTCCACCATCTTGATTGGATCTTAAAGCTCTAATACCAATTGTTAAGCTCAACTTAACAAGAATGAGAAGAACGAAGAAAGAGCAGGATTTGAATCACAACATTTTAATGTATCTTATGGTAATAAATGGATTTGTAAACATTTAGATGAAAAATGAATGATTACAAAATCTTCAGTTGATTGGAATTTTATCAAAAAAGATGACCAAGAATAATGTGCCCTTTATATAGAGAACACATTGTTTTCTTTCTCTTTCTTAGAGTTGGCTTTGATTTATAGGCCCAAGACCTGGCTTATTGTAGGCCGAGTGATGTAGGCTTACTTCTATTTATTTATTTTTAAATTATATTTTCTCCTTATAAAATTAAGAAAAATATGATATATAAATTAGTTTTAAATATTTAATTTTAATTAGTCATTGCTGAAATTTCTTGAATGAAAAATATTAAAAATTTGAAGTTAACTAATGAAAAGTTTATTTAAATCTTAGTCACATTAATGCTAGGAGAAAATTTTTGAAAATTTATTGTAACAAAGATCTTTGGGAATTAAAATCAAATTAGGGTAAAATATACTAGGACCCATATAGGTCAAAGAACATATAGTTTTGAACAAATGTTTTAGTGCAAACTAGATGGACGGGTTTATGCTACACCGCAAGACAAACTCTTTTTTTTTTCAAAGTAAAACAATGATGCTAAGACGACACAAGCATTTCTAAAAAAAGTAAAAGAGAAAAAAAAACTTGAGATTTAGGTTATTGACTTGACTAGGTTTAATAAGCCTGGATAATTTAAATAACATGAATAGAAAATACAACGATAATTTTTTTTCTTTTGTATTTTTCTTTTTTTTTTTTTTTTATTCATTTTCAGAGCCTAGCATATAAAAAACTATATCATTTGATATGATTTAACTTAAATGGATGGAAAGCTAACATGGATTAACATGAATAATATTTTGAAAAAATTATTCAGTACAATCTTTAAGCAAAATTGAGAGTAATTTGACCAATAATTTAGGACAACCTGATACATTTATCCAAAATCTCAAATTAATTTTATGAATAAAATGATCGATTTAAATTTTGATTTATAACATTATTGAAAACCTTTGATAAAGGTATTTTCTTTAATGAAAGTCCAAATGCGTATGAGTCAAATAATAAAAAATTAATCTGAATTTTGGCACATTAATGTTAGGAGCAAAATTTACATTGAAAAAGTAATAGAGCCATAAAATTCTGGTGGTTAAGCAAATCAACTTTCCACTTTAAATTTAGGAATGGAATGCTTCATAGTTTAATTTTGGAGTTTATACGTTTCCTTTCCTTTAATATCTATGATATCAATTTTAAGATTGAAATTTAGTGCATAAAATTAAGGGGTTTAGTAAAATCAACTTCTCTCTTTAAATTTAGAAAACTAATGCTCTAATTTTTTAAAATTCCAATGATAAAAATTATTTTCAATGATATGCATGCACAACATAAACTTTATAAAGTGAAATTTTTGGGAGAAACAAATTTAAATAGGGTTTTTTTCTTTAGAGTTTTGTTTTGCATTTGTCGTTCACTCCTAAAAGAACTAGAATTGGTTAGTGATTCACAAAGAAAAAAAGAACTTCCTTGTTATATAATGATTTTTATGTTATCTTCTTTCTTAGCTTCCGGGTTTATAGTCTTTATGATTTAGATAAAAGCTTATGAAACAATATTAACTCAAAAAACACAATATTTAATAAGAAAAAATAGTTGTAGATATAAATTTTAAATTTTATTCTTTGAAAAATAAGTATATGGTGGCCACCTAGAGGTTTACAAGACCTTTAATCCCTAAGATAACTCTTCTAGTAACATATCTACAAATTCTATTAGCACATCATTTACTTCCTCAATACTATTATCAACATCATTATCTTTCCTAATTGTTCCACTAATAGAAACTAGGGTATACACTACTTGCTCACCCCCTATCTCCTTCATAAACTGTGATGAGGACAATAAACTCTTGTCTTTTTCAATTTTTATCTTGACCTTCTCTTTCATAGGTGCCAATATTATACGTTTCCCTTTAATGCTTAGGGTATACATAGTTTTTCTACCATCATGTATAATGCTTCTATCAACTATGATGGCCTTTCTAATAGAACATGACATACATCTATAAACACTATATTACACCAAGCACTATCAAAATCATTATGTCTTATAGAAAATAAAACAAGACATCATTTATCAACAATTACCTCAATATCTTTATTCATCCATTCAAACTTGTAGGGATTATGATGAATTTCACTTGATAGCTAGAGTTTCTTTACTGTCTCCACAAACACCATATTCTTGTAGCTGTCACTATCTATTATCAAAATACATACTTTGTCTTTAATGATGCATGTAGAATGAAAAATACTAGTGTGTCGCTAATCTTTTTTTAAATAAGCTTTGGTTGTCAACAAACTCTCATTGATAACAAGGGTAGTATCTATATCCCTCTATAAAATCTCTTCATCGCTATCTAAGTCATCATCGTAGGAAGGATTGGTCTTATTCACAAGCTTCTTTATCAATAGATCCTTTTCTAGACGGCTTTATGTCTTGCTGCACTCACTAGCCTATTGCTTAGGTTTACAACATCTAAAGCAATGAAGTTTGAAGCCATAACCTTAACCAGTCATCTATTGATTTTGTTATACTAGCCTAGATTGTGTGGTATTAGTCCTCTTATTATTATTACATCATCCTCTGTTGTTTTGATATACCTGAAAATTTTTACTAACAACTTGTTGCTTCTTTACTGTCAAGGCCTTTTGATATGCCTCATAAATTGTCTACATAGATTTAAGACACAATACATCTTGGATGAATAATCATATATCACTTAGATACCTCATCACTAATTGTTTTTTAGTTTTTTCCAAATCATTCAAAGCTACTAGCAAGTAGAAATCATCAGTGTAATCATTGACAAACTTACCTCTTTGTTTCGACGTGTGAAAACTCTAGTATAGGGTTTGATAATAGCTAAAATGAAGGAAGTGCTCCCTCATCTTTTTTTTTCATATTGTCTCAATCATTGATTTTTGAATTTCTTTTGCCTCTCTTGTGTTTTTTTTCCAACTATTCCCATCAAATATATGCTTGACTTTATAGTTTGATTGCGATTAACTTAACTCGCGTGAACTTAAGAACCTCATTTTACTTAAAAATCCTCTCAACTTTATTCACCTAGTCTATGAACTTTTTCTAACTGCGAAGTTCCAGCAAACTCGGAAATTTTAACAAGAAAACTAAAATCACAATATCTAATAACTTCTCATTTAAGGGAATGTCTCCTCTAATCATACATTTGGTTTTCAGTATTGGTCAGGACCCATTGTCACTTTCGTAATTCTATAAGCCCTAACCTAGTTTGGCATGACCAGACCTGTTCTTGGGTCTAGACCTGTCCTACTAGTCTATAAAAGCATCTTTTATAACATCCACATAGTCTTTGTAGATTAGATCCATAGCTAGTTGTGTAAAATCATCACCTGAATGTTTAGAATGTTTTGTTTCTACAAGCCAAGGCTGCATCACTTTGGTTATATCTATTTTTTTTTCTTTTTTGTTGATTGTTGATTAGAGGGGTATTTATCAGTTTCAATCATTGTTATAGCTCTTTCGTTCGTTTGAGTGCTGATGAAGGTCCTTTGCCCAAGCCATGCTAGTAAGGTGGGCAGATTCATAATGCAAAATCAATTAGAATGGCTGCCATAGTCATCAATCATTAGTAAATACTAAAGAAATACTAGCCACTACTCCTTTCTTTGAGTGCAATGCAAGCTGATTCTAACACTTCAATAGATCGAGTAGCAGCTAATGATGCCAAATAATGTTGAAGTTGCAAAAGATAATGAAGTGATGATGAAAAGAAAAATACAATACAAACAGTAGTAATTAAGACGATATTATATTGAAGGATTCCTTCAGTTGGACATGAAATACTGTTGATATTATTACAGATGGGAATTACATTGACAAGTAGGAGTAAGTGTAAAAACAAATGGAAAATACAATTATTGAGAAAAGTGGTGAAAAAACTCGATTGGTGTCGAAGAGGAAGACAATTCAGGGACATCTAGGGTCAGGCTCAATGAGATTGTAGCTCCGTGACATAATTCAAGATTCTGATGCTTTTTTTCTTTTTTTCATGTAGCCATACATTATACTCATATTATATAGTATATTGTCTTATGCTATGCAGTGGGTCAATATTTAAAAAAAATATATAAAAGAAATATTAAGAGCATTAGAGAATATTTTAGACCCAACAGACTTGGGTCTGACGGTCATGGTAGACCCAAGTGACTTTGGTCTGACGTTTGTCGCAGGCCCACACGACTTGAATCTAGCATCCGTTCCTGATTAGTTTTTTTTATAAATTATTTTTATTTTTTATAAAAAATATTTAAACTATCCTTAAGTATAATAAATAGAAATTCTAATTAATTTTTTTTTATAAATATTTTTATTTTTTCTAAAAAAACATTTAAACTACCGTTGAAGTATTCTAAACAAAAATTCTAATTGGTTTTTTTTATAAATTGTTGTTCTTTTTTATAAAAATAAAAATTTAAATTATCCTTTAAGTATCCTAAATAGAAATTCTAATTAATTAAAAAATATATTTAAACTACCCTTGAAGTATACTTAACAGAAATCCTAATTAATTAATTATTTATTATTTTTTATCAAATAAAACATTTAAATTATCCTTTAAGTATCATAAGTAATGTTTTTTATAAAAAATTTCTATTTTGTTTATAAAAACAATTTATACTATCTTTGAAATATCATAAACATAAATCCTAATTTATTTTCTTATATATAAAAAAAACATTTAAATTATCCTTAAACTATCCTAAATAATTTTTCATATTTTTTTATAAAAAAAATTTAAACTATCCTTGAAGTATCCCAAATAAAAATCCTAATTCATTTTAAAAAAAACTTTTTTTTATTTTTTATAAAAAAAAACATTTAAACTATCCTTGAAGTATCCTAAATAAATTTTTTATTATTATTTTATAAAAATAAATTTAAACTATCCTTGAAGTATCTTAAACAGAAGTGCGGCTATGACAAACCCAACATACTTAGGTCTAGCGGCCATGTCTAATTAATTTTTTTATAAATGTTTTTATTTTTTATTAAAAAACATTTAAATTATCGTTGAAATATTCTAAACAGAAATCCTAATTAAAAGTTTTTAGAAAAAAACATTTAAACTACCATTGAAATATCCTAAACAAAAATGCTAATTAATTTTTGTTATATTTTATAAAAAAAAATTAAATTATTTTTGAAGTATCCTAAACATAAATTTTAATTAATTTTTTATAAGAAAAACATTTAAACTTTCTTTAAAGTATTCTAAACAGAAATTATAATTATTTTTTTAAAAAAAATTTATTAAAAAAATATTTAAACTATCTTGAAGTATTTTAAATAGAAATCCTTATTAATTTTTTTATAAATTATTTTTATTTTTTATAAAAAAAACATTTAAAATATCATTTAAATATCCTAAATATAAATTTTAATTATTTTTTTAATTTTAATTTTATTTTAGGCTCTTGGGTCCGGCGGCCATGTCAGACCTAAGATACTTGGGTAAAACGGCTAAGCCAAACTCAACAGACTTGGGTATGACAGTTACGCTTAATTTGACAAACAAAAAAAAAGATAATTATATATTTTAATTGTTATGAAAGAGAAAAAAAAATACAAACAACTAAAAACACAACTCGAAGAAAATAAAATTAAAAATAAAATTAATATTACAATCTATAATAAAACATCTCGATTCACGTTGATTTCTCTCTCTCTCGATTCACGTTGATTTCTCCAACACGGATTGTCTCTTGGATGCCATTAAATGCCAGTGAGTAGTGAGCGGTATGTGCCTCTGTATTTGCTAAATTTGAAAGTGGTCCAACTGAAATGTCTGCCTATGTTTACTTCTGGAGGTGGAGCTTATGATAGGATGTTTTCACACAGTGAAAGTGGCTGATTTCACTGTCTTGTTTTAAAAGAAAGGAAATCACGGTGGTTTCTGAGGTGAAAATTAACGCGAAGAGAAAAAGAGCAACGAGCCAAAGCAAAAATGATGAAGGGTGGCAGTGGTAATAAACAAAGTTGGATTTAAAGGCACCTGACATGAGCAAGAGAGACCAAAGCACTAGCTTTTGAACATAGGTAGCTCCTCCCCTATCTTTCATACAAATTTTCACAGTTTTGGTTCTGAGAACAGTAGTGGCTGGGATAAGTGTCTTCCACATTTCTTTCTTTCCAGAGAATTTAACTCATCAAGTAGGCTCAGTGACAGAGAAAATGACAGCTACTGGGAAGGATGGCAAAGTATGGAGGTGGGCTCTTGTTGATCTCTCTGTATTCTCTTCTTTAATTGTTCTTATCTCTCACATTTTGAGATGGATTGCCTCTCAGTGTTCGTGAAAGCAAGAAAATGGAAGGAGAGGATAGTTTGAGGACTCTAGAATGCCTGAGAGGAAGGTTGCTTGCAGAGAGACAAGCTTCAAAGATTGCTAAAGAGGAGGCAGAGCTCATGGGCAATAAGGTCTGTTCCTTCTATCCCTGACATCTGGATGGCCTTTAATTTACTTTTTTTCTTCTCCTTCTGGGTAGATTGTTGTTATTGCATGCTTCGCATTTGGGATGTCAATATACAACCACAATGCATCAATTGTAAGATCTCAAGTTTCATTTTCATCTATTTTTTGATGGTATAGTTAATAGAGCTAGAGGACAAACTCAGAGAAGAGATCAAATTGAGGAAAAAAGCTGAAAAGAAGCATAAATTCGTGATGAAGAAGCTTGAGTCCTTGAAGATTTGGCCTGCATCAGAGGGATCAGAGAAGTCAAGTTCATCTGAGATTAGTGGATTTTGTAGCGCATCATCCACAAGTACTGCAGGCCACAAAGACCCCGAAGAATCTGAATCCAAGCCCCAAGTCATAATCACAGCAGACTCACAAGATATGAAAGACAATGGCTCTGAAACAACTACATCCAATCAAAATATTTGTCCTGTTTCCGATTCCATCGGAGAGACTCAAGATTCAAATGCTGACAATAACCTCAAAGATTGTTCTTTAGATAAATCAAGGCATGAAACCGTTGCATGTTCACAAGATTCAAAGATTGATGATCAAAGGTATCAAGTTCAACATGCTTTGTCCTTTTCAATAGCCACTTTTATTTATGATAATTTAATGGGGTTTCTTTAAGCTAATTAAGTCAGTATTCTAATAATCTCTTTCAGTTCAGCGAGCATTAAAGCATCAGTGGTGGAGATGGAGAAAAATGCAGGAAATGAGAGTGATAACGAGGCTTATGTGAATAATTCTTTGGCACTAGTCCCATTGAGTTTGCCAGCTTCTACCAAGAAAAGTGAGTTGAAGGTAGTCAATAGAAGTGTTATGGAAGTTCTTGACGCTTTAAGGCATGCCAGGGAGCAGATACAAAGCTCAATGGAGAGAAGACACATGATTAGAGTTTGCCCAACTTGAATCCATGTGTGTTAAATGCTAATGATGTGAGATATATAGCTAATAACACAAATAGCAGAAAGAGACATTAGGATGGGCCCGTGTTCTTCTTGCATTGAAGCAAGAAATTGCAAACGTGATGAGGGTAGAGTATTGATTAGTTAATATCATTGCATGGATAATAAACTCACATGATAGTGAACATCAAAGAAAGCATGTGATGTAGGGAATTATCAAGGATATGCTGTCCAGTTGATGCTGGACCTGGGTCCATGAAGGTCGTCTTCTTTCTTGTTTTCGTTCTCTTTTCGAGTTTGATTAATTAAGATGGTATTTGACATTATAATATAATCCAACTGTATTTTTGAATTTTTTTTTTACTTTAAATTAATTATTTTTTTATATTTTGAAATTATTTTAATATACTAATATTAAAAATAAATTTAAAAAATTATATAAAAATTAAACGCGTCACTTCATTGTTGGTTTTTGTGACTTGCTCCAACCTGGAGTACTGGGCTTATGACAGCCGAGGCTTACTAATTTGTTTCTATAAATACATAGCGTTAAGGTTTAGTGCCCTTAGTGTTGTATTTGAAGCTACTTTTGATGAAGCTACATGTATAGCATATCAGAGTGGACAAAAGATGATACGATGCTGGCGACTTCATAAGCTAGCATACTTTTTCTGTTTCTGAAGTTTATATATTAGGATCGTCTTTATCACTGGTGCCAGACCAGATAACCCTTTCTTGGAAAATCTAGCCGCTTTGATTTCACCAGAGGCTTCTTATATATTTTATCATTTCAATTCAAATCCTAACACCCATTTCACTCTGATTCAACCAAGAACGAGCGTCACTCATGGCTTTTGAAGTTAAGGAAGCATGCACAAAGCTTTAAAATAAGATGGCGGTGAAGATTTTTAACCCCCAGATTTTCAAATGCAGCCTTGAAAACCAGAACAAGACTTCAGAGTGGACTGAGCAAGGTTTTTGTCTCTAATAGTAAACCTGCCAGAACTTCAGACCGAGTTTTCTTACTGCACACATTATTCCCTGAACTTGATGAGCATTTTTTGGTCTATCCTTGGATTACATGCCATCCCATCACGTGTATGAGTATATCCAGATACCAAAACAGTGCATATTTTTTGGATTAACTTGTAGACACTTCAAAGACGATGTTTTGTTGTCCTATTAAGACAATTTCTTATACCTTCGCAGGCACCCGAGGAGCATGGTCTTCTCCAATTTGCAAGTTCAACATCAGCCCAAGAAAAGAATCCAGTCTTTTTCTTTGGGTTGCGTCTAGTCGAAAACCAAGCCAACCTATTGACTGTGGTTCGAGTGTCATGAACCCAATACCCATGGAAGATTCAAGGATCAAAGTTCCAAGCACCCAGTTCTCAAAAACACATAATTACAAAGTGACAGGTACCAACCAAAGCTATGAAGTTGTTTTAAGGAAGATAGAATTCTACTTGGGTGAGAATAGATATAGTAATTTATCTGGAATAAGCTTGCTTTATTAATGACAATAAAAAGTTTTAATACAAAAAGAATTAACAACTAATCCTAATCCTGAGATCACATATCCACGATCCTGAGATCACACCTCTACAAAATAGGGCACTAATTATTAGAGAATAATATAAATCATATCTTGAGATCTTATCTAATAGTTTAAGTTATTGGGTTAAGATGACTTTTTGATATGGTATTAAGCCTTAATAATTAAATGGCCACGAGTTTGAATCTCACCATTTCTATTTATTTGATAAAAATTAAGCACAAAATAATATAGGTCTTTGCAAGTTTTAAGCCCAAAGAGATTTTACTTAAGGAGATGTATTAGATAATAATATAAATTATATCTTGAGATCTCATCTAACAGTTTAAACTATTGAGTTGAGATAGTTTTTTGACACTAACACTAGGATAACTAGGTAGCCAAAATCTATTCAAAAGCATATAACAACTAATGGACTTATTTTTGAGCAAGCTTGAGGACTTGATCAACAAACAACAGCTTTCAGAATCTTCATGTATGCTATCATGTCCTGGATCATGCAAGCCCCCTACATGACATCCTGTGCATGTC
>Ga0307517_10009191_pt1 | contig 14060 bp, 8 predicted proteins | sample 23_EM_MG_FD_194515 | JGI IMG/M metagenome (GOLD analysis project Ga0307517, IMG submission 194515) | Populus trichocarpa ectomycorrhiza microbial communities from riparian zone in the Pacific Northwest, United States - 23_EM | ecosystem: Host-associated > Plants > Roots > Unclassified | place...
GAAAATTCAGTACGGTGAATAGAAATGGTCTAGAAAGCTTTGTTTAAAGGACTATTTGTGACCCTTCTAATCTTTCATAAGAACTTATTTAGTGAAAGTATTATTCACATGATACTATTTTCATATATGTTACAATTCATAAATGAAATAGTGATAATTGAACAAAATAGGGTTCTATAAAGTAATCCAAAAAAAAGAATGATTATTGAAGCCAATATCAATGAGATTAATTACCTCGCTGATGAAGTTTTGAAAATGAACAAGTTTTTATTATTTCCAAAGTCAACTTAATTAAACACTTCAACTAGTGACGGATTGACATTAATGCAACAATCATGTATGCACCGAGAAAACAATATTCTCCACTTATAAAGAAGTTGATAGTGAATACTTATGCATGGAGAATTCATCAACCTCCAAGGTATTAGGTGTTGGAAGAGTCATTCTAAAAATATAAAATAGAAACTTTAGGGATGAGATTTAACCTTTACAAAAACTTAAAGGAATAAATTGAAATTTTTTCAACATGCAAGGCAACATAAGAAAAATGAAGTTTTGGGATTGAAATATAAACAACTAAAACTATAAGGGTCAATAATAAAACAATTCATGAAATTAAGGGACCAAATTGAACTTTTTTTTTGAAAATTCATTGATCAAATTGAAAACAAAGTTTAGGATCAAATCATAATCACTTGCAGGAATCAAAATGTAAAATTAAAAACTTGAGGGATGAAAATACTTTTTTAATAAAAATAGTTATTTCCCCGCGTGATATTATTGGCCAGTTATCGAAATCTCTTTTTATTTAATTCCTTATCATTAAAATAGATATTTGAAAAAAAATTTATCTTGTGAGAATAATTATTATTTTAGATTACATAAAAGGTGAAATTAATAAATATGATTGGTGTAACAAGCCTATAAATGTGGGGTTTTTTTAAAGTTCATTTTAGTTGAAATTGAATGGGAAAATTGTATAATTTATTTTATTTTAATTTTTTTAAAAAAACAAAAAAATTATGGCAAAGGCAAGACTTAGGATGAATATACTTTAATTGAAATTTTCTTTATTATAGTCTTCTTATTGTGTGAACATGTAAGAAAGAAAATGAATAAATATTATTAGAATTTAAAGTAAAAGTAATATCATTTATATGATATAAAGTATATGTAAGAGTTGTTAACTCGTGATTCATTCAAATGCTTTTCAAATTGTTCACACTTTGAAATATTGTCACTTCTAGGGGTGTTCACGGTCTGGTTTGGTCCGGTTTTAACCCAAAAATTTAATCAAACCGAAAAATAATAGTCCTTGTTAATATAACCCAAACCGAACCGAGAACCAGTTTTAACCGAACCGGTTTTTTTTTGTTCGGATCGGTTTTTAGCATTCAAAACCAGAAAAACCAAAATATTTTTGTTACTAGCGTTGTATACCTTAATCTGGGCTTTGTGCCAGTGGAGGAACGAGATGTTGTACTACATCTTGGATAGATTGCCATTTAGGATGGATCTAAGAATTCGAGAAGGCAAAAAAATCTCAAAAATATTTACCAGAAGACAATGAAACAATCTTAGTGCCTCATCTGTGTCCCAAGAAAAGTTTGTAGCTGCCAAAAGCATCACTATTTTTCGATGACCATTTTTACAAGTGGGACTATTGTTTACACTATCTACCTGAACCAGAAGTTCAGATTTACCCTTCGAGATGATTCATGTTTCCCTGAAGCCCTGAAGATTGAGATCATGAAGGGTTAGGGGAAAAGGAGGGGGGGTGAGGGAGGGTTATAGGAAAAGGAAGGGGGAAAGGGAGTGGGGTGGCTGGAAGGGTTAGGGTATTTAGGGTTAGGATTTTCTTTTTATACCTTTTTTTTAGATTTAATTAAACCCATTAGGTTTGGTCCGATTCAACCAGTTTAAGTTTTTTTAAGCCGGAACCGAACCGGACCAGACAGTTTTTTTTATATTTTTTAATTGGTTTATTCGCTTTTTTCTATCGGTTCGGTTTTTTCGGTTAATTTTTTCTCAGTTTTTTCGGTTTAATCGGTTGGTCGGTTTTTTTGAACACCCCTAGTCACCTCCATGTGGATAAGACCAAATCATCCTTCTGTACATGTTCCCACGTATCAATGGAGAATTTACTTGATTTTCAGAAGGTTGGGATTTTTTTTTTAACTATACAACAACTAAAATAAATATTTGTAATAAATTGAACATTTAAATTCTGAAATAAAAAAATATATTCCTACAATAAAAAAGTCTAATAATTTATATATAAAAATAAAAGCTAAAAGGAATCATTGAATCTCTATGCATGTAAAATCATTACATTATGGATTGGATGAAAAATTGACCCTTAAAAAAAATTCAATGGTATAGTTATTAGGGTTAATATGATTTTTTCCATAACGTGCATTAAACATTTTTAGATTAAAAAAGAATAGTTTGCTCTTTTTAAAATTTTAAAGCACCAAAATGACTAAATTACTATTAAAAACAATATTTATTTACCTGGCTTCTAGAAGCTTTTTTGAATCTTTGACATTTTTAAAGCACAACGTAATGACAAAATTACTCTTAAAAGTAAAATTCATTTAACTAGTGTTCAAGGGGTTTTTTGAATTTTCTTTCACGGTTTTTTAGTTAAAATCAAGTTGATTAAGGAATAATTTTATACTTTAATAAATTCAAAATATAATTTAAAAACAAAAATTGGTTGACTCGTATATTATATGTGTCAGGCTGCCAGCATGTATGCTGCTCATCGATTTCAAATTGTGTGTGTTATGGATTGCGATAACCAAAGATGATCTCTTTTGATGTGGTTTGAATTCTCTTGGCAGACCCTCCTTTTCTAGGCAACATGTTTAGCTTATTGACCTCTAACGTAGCATCAACGATCCTTTTTTTTTATTCTCGATTTTCATGCTTAACCCTCTAAATTTTTTAAATACCCTTTCAATTTGTTTTTTCTTTAGATATGGTCCATGTTCTTTTGATTTTTATTTTTTTTATTTGAAATAATTTATAAATATAATTGTTTTTCAATTTCATTCCCCTTCAATTTTTTAATCTATTAGTTTTGGTTCTCATTCTTTTAATTGTTATTTGTTTTTATTTAAGATAATTTTTTAAACTGATATTTTTTTATGATTTCATCCTCCTTCGAGATTTTTTTCCCATCAGATTTGATCCTTATTTTTTTTATTGCTATTTTTTTTACTTTGAATTTAAATTAATATTTTTTTTTCTTATTCAATCCTTCAACATTAAATTAGTTAGGAATTGAACTTTTTAATTGAACCTGAGCCTACGATTTCACAAGTTACAAGTTTAGGATATTAACTCAGGTGTAGGAGATTTATCGGAGGAGATTTATCCGGGTTTTTTTGGTTTTTTTTCTTTTTCTAAGCTCATGTTTTTTAATTTCATCATTTAATTTGTATTTAATTGGATATTGGAGTCCATTATTATTATTATTATTATTATTATTATTATTATTATTATTATAGGATTTTTACTAATTTTAAAAATAACTCAGGTTATCTCAGACTTTTTTATTTTTCATTTTTAATTAAATTTAGCTTTTTAAAATATTTTCAGAGTATCTCTCTCTAAAATATCATTGTATTCTCTCTTTTTCTTAAAAGATATTTACTTAAACATCTAAGAGTCCCAAAATCTATCGAAGATGACTTTTTGCAGGTACTAACCACCAATTACCTTGATTGGAAAGAATGGATCAGATTACTAGAATCAATGAATTAAATAATTATTCAACACATAAGCCTTGCTCCTAAATTACTTTGATTTTTTTGAGACATCATTAAAATGCTCATTAAGAATATCCACATCCATACTTTTTATCTTGTAGCAAAATTCCAGCCCTACCTTTTTATTAACAAGTTTCGAAAAAAAAAAGGACAGGAAAGGAAAAGAAAGGAAAATTTAAACAATAGATATATCGAATTGTTATTCAATGCCATCAAATCCTAATTTAATTTTTAGTTTTTATATAGCACCTTAGTATTTAAAGTTGTATAGAGAAAAATAATTTTTATTCATGAAAAGACCTAGTTTATTTAGCATGTAAGATATTATTTTATTACCTTCCGATTCTTTTTTATTTTATTTTATCTAAAGGCATTTATCATTAGATCATTTAAAAAAAAAATCATATTCTAAATCCAAAGGTATTTCACCATTTTCATTTACTATCAATTTATCAAACTCTCATTTATTTAAAAAATAAAATATCATTTATGACGCCCTATTTACACCATCTTAAAAAACTCAGAAACATAATTTTCTAACCACTTCCTGTTTCAAATTTATACAGTATGTCCTGTCTTAAAATTGAAGGATCGATTTTTTCTTTATTATTTATGTAATTTTTTAAAGGTTGCATGGGCAAAAACATAATAAAATAATGGTAAAATTTCTGGTCTAGCTTAATTATATATATATATATATATATTAGAGACAAAATTGTTGAAATATATATTGTCTAGCACATATTCAAATAAAAGTAAAGTCAAAGTTGTGTAAAAAGTTGGCTAGCACATATTCCACAATTTTAAGACAACAATCAAAATCAAAATGAACATGAGGGACTTGATTGAAAAAAAAAAGAAAAAGTCTTCCATTATACCTGTTTTAAGGAAGACTGGAAAAAGGGCTTAATTAAAACTTTTGCAAACCTTCAAGGGTGTGTATACACCTCCGGATAAATCAAAATGAACATTTGTTTACTTAATTTCCGGGAAGAATTAGCATTAGATTTTTTGAAGATAGCATGTTTGTTTTTTAATTTTAAAATTGTTTTTGAAAAAATTTGAAATTTTTTTATTTTTTTTTTATTTTAAATTAATATATTTTTTATTATTTTTAGATATTTTGATGCGCTAATATCAAAAATAATTTTTATTTTTAAAAATTATTTTAATATATTTCTAAATAAAAAACATTTTAAAAAATAACCGCACAACTAATCAAATCAAATATTAAATTTCAGATTAAAGGAAAAAGCATCCAAGTCAAATCAGATTAAAGTTTAAGGACGCGTTTACTTGCTAGCCATATTTTTATACAATATTCTTCCCTTAGCACATGCCGAGCAACCTTTTTATTAGCAACCTATATAGGTGTGTTTATCTTCACATCTACATTGTAACACGAAGTATATTTTTTTAGTTTCTGAGAAATATTTATTGTTTTTTTAAAGTATTTTTATTTTATTATTTTTAAATTTTTACAAGTTATATTTTTATTTATTTATTTTTATTAATGTTAATTGAATGATAATAAATTTACATATCACTATCGACATCTTCTAGTTAAGTTCATAGTTATTAAATTCGACCTAACAGGTTTATCTAGAGTTTTGATTAGGTTTAGATTTGATAAAATTCAGATCTACAATTGACCTAGAAAAAACTATATGATTCATCGAGTTAATTTAGAACTCAAGTGACTCGGGAAGACTAAAAATGCTTTTTTTTTTTTCAATTTGGGTTTTTTTTTCCATGCCAACATTTTCTTTAACAAACTGTAAAATTAATTATGTTAGTTATTTTTTATAGCATGTCTACGAAACATTTTTATGTGATAATAGATAGTTAGGGATGGATAACAATAAAAAATAATGGTTTTAGTTAATGGAGGGACAAAAACAAATTATTGAAGAAGATAAAAAGTTTAAAAAGTATAGGTGTTTCCTTGCCGGCATAAAAGAGGCAATTAAATATATTTTTTTCATTATACACACAAGTCTACTGCACTTTCTTTGCTGATTACGAACTCATATTAAAATTTAATATATAAATATTAGAAGAAGTTTTTATTTTTTGAATGAAGAATTAGAAATCTATTAATACATATATTTTATGTTTAAAAAAAAATTATGTTTTCTAATACGAGATAAAAAAAATATTTTTAATTTAAATATTTTAACTTATAAAAATAAAATATTTTGGGTCAACTCATGTGACCGAACCTAACTCTTTAACTGGGTCAACCCCCAGTTCAATGACTATTGTGCCTTTAGCTGATGGAGAGGCCATATTATTAACGGAACAAGGTGTACATTACACGGTCCGTATTGAAAAGGGAAAACATGAAAAGGATCACATTAAGAAGAAATGGAAAATACAGGTACCAAACGTATAATTAGCCCCATTTTTCAAGCAACGTTTAGTTGACCAGTGGGAACATCTCTTTGAAGGTTCCTCTGTCAGTTGATGAGACCAGACAGACAGACAGACAGTTATAGAATGGACATGCCTACGCCGGAGAAGTAAGAAACTGTTCTCACAGTACTATCAAATAAAACTCTTCACAACCATAATAGGTATGGCTAACTTCCTTACCAAGCTTTTTAGTTGATCTGTTAAATGCAGTACTTGAAGGTCAAACCTGCATGGTCTTAGGCTTCTTGATTTAGGAACTGGTTTGATATTGTTTTGCAGTATTCCACTTGTGTTTTACCTTATTGAAGACTGTGTCTTTTGCTTCTTTTTTTTTTTTATAACTTTTAGAGCTAATGTAGATTATCTGCATTGAAACTGGGTTTAAGAATAATGTTTATTCAATGTTTTCAATATGTTGGAGATCATGCTTCTCAATGAATGATTGAATGTTAAGTGGGTCAATATAGGAGGTTTGTAGAAGAGTCTGTATATTTGATTGGATTCACTTCAACCGCGTCTTGTGTGGAACTGTGAACTTTTATACGGAGCTAGTTTTTTCCTCAGTGTCTAATCTGCTGGATCAACTAGCATGACATCATGAAATTTCATTGATGTTAATAGCCTGGAAATTTTTCTCATCAAATTTCTATGTAGAGTTGATTTTATTATTATTATTATTATTATTTCTTTTGGTTACATTTGTAGAGTTGATTTGCGCACCTCCGTGGATGAGACATGGATTTATCGGAGTATCTTGCAACTGCTCTCTTGAATGCTGTGGAGAATTTCCTGAATCTTGAATTTTGTACTCATTGTCCTATTTGGCTAAATTGGATTGTAGCTATTGGGTTTATTTATTGCAACAATCCAGTTTCTTCCTCCTAAACTAAGAGAATTCTACTATTTCTTCCTCCCTGGATCATTTGGGATTTGCAAGCTCTGTCAGTCTGAGTAGCAATGGAAGCTTTGCAAGTTATTTCTTCTGCAACACAAATAATCTCAAGTATGGTAGGGGCTGTCAGTGCATTAGATCAGGCTTCTAGGAATCTTGAAGAAGCTCCAAAGAGAATCCGAAGCCTAGAGGAATTTGTCTATGATCTCGAGAATTTGACACGCGGAATCAGGCAAAAACATGTCTACAAGCTTCATAACCCCCAGTTAGATCACCAAATCCAAAGCTTGAATGCCCTGATAGAACGGCTGCGTCCAAACATTACGAAGGCAAGAAGGATTGTGTCAAGAAGTAGGATCAAGAATTTGGCCAAGGTCGTGTGGAGTTCTATGGCTGGAGATCCTCTCAGCAAACTGATAAATACCATCAGGGATGACTTGAATTGGTGGCTTGAATCTCAAAGGTTAACCCAACATGTTCAGAAGGTGATAGAATCAACAGCACAAGATGTCCCAGTTCGATTGAAAATAAAGATCGAACAAGGATGGCCACTTTCTAGTAAATGCCACTTTGTGAGAAACTTATTGGAACAAGAGGATTCTCATCGGGTTATTCTAATTGTTGGGTTATCTGGTATTGGAAAGTCATGTTTGGCTCGACAAGTTGCTTCGAACCCTCCTACAAAGTTTGTGGGTGGAGCAGTTGAACTTGGATTTGGCCAATGGTGTAGTAGAAATGCTTGCAATGGAAATAAGGATGAGTACCAGAGACGGCTTGCAAGAAAAATTTCTAACTTTCTGGTACAAATTGGATTCTGGAAGAAGATTAAAGATGAAAATAGTGGAGATCTTGAATATGTTTGTTGTATTCTCCAAGAAGCGTTGTATGGAAAGAGCATTGTCATACTTCTTGATGATGTGTGGGAGCAGGATATAGTTGAGCGGTTTGCAAAGCTATATGATAACGATTGCAAGTATTTAGTGACAACAAGAAATGAAGCAGTCTGTGAAATAACAGAAGCCGAGAAAGTTGAGTTGAGCAAAGATGACACAAGGGAGATAAGCAAGGCAATTCTTCAATACCATAGTCTTCTTGGCATGGAAGAACTACCGGTATGAGTCAAATAAACCTCATTTCATGTTCTTTTATTTTATTATTTCCAAGTCCTTCAGCCTCTAATTTTTCTTTCCTTCTCTCCTGTTTTCCCCCTACTCAATTTTATCTTCATTGCCTGTTTATTTTCTTGCAATATAGTGAGAGATCCCTTTGTGTTTTTTCATGATAAGTCTACAAGAGATTCTCTCCAAATTTCCATTTATGATTATAAACCACTGAAAGAAAAGATAATAACCTGCCTATTGAATCTTTGTGCAATATTTTTCCCCAGCACAGGTTCAATGTCACAATTGCATAGTGCAAGCAAAAAGAACATCAATACTGTTTCACTTGGAGTTGGGGGTTTCAGCATTCCTTATACTTGTTTCTGATTAAATATTGTGTCTGCATGTGCATTAAAGCTGTGCAAATTTTCAAGTTCTTTACCTGCAAAACTTATATAATTATCATTTTGAGAGCTGCTAACCGCGTTGTGAGCCTCATTGATTTCTGTCAAAAGACTTTTAACATAGATATGTATTTCTATTGCATCCTCGTGTAAGTTTAATTTTACAACTGAAATCTTGTGATCCATCAGCAGATTTATCATACCGTATTACCATCGTACTATTGTGCACTTATATGCGGGCTTCATATAGAAATTATCTAGACGTGCGAAATGCTTTCACATTGCTGATTCCATTAATAAATTGTTGGGTTTTTCTTTTTTTTTCTTATTTATTTGGTAGGGCATAGCAGAGACCTTGCTTGAACGTTGTGGCCACCACCCTCTGACAGTTGCTGTTATGGGTAAAGCCCTTAGGAAAGAAGTAAGAGCTGAGAAGTGGGAAAAGGCGATCACAAACTTATCGACATTTGCCACATGTGCACCTGGCCCTGTCTCATATGTAAATGAAAAGGAAGCTGAGAGCACGTTAACTATTTTTGGGTCATTTGAGTTCAGTCTAGAAGCCATGCCTAGAGATTCTAAAAGGCTCTTCATAGCTCTAGCTTCGCTTTCATGGGCAGAACCCGTACCAGAAGCTTGTCTGGAGGCTGTTTGGTCAGTCATTGGGGACGAGAGCTTGTTCCCTCTCATTGTCTGCAAGCTTGTTGAAGGCTCCTTACTGATTAAAACTGATATGGATCCCTTGTACCTAGTTCACGACATGGTTTCTTTGTATCTTGCTAGCAAGGCAGATGACTCTACTGAGATACTACTAAATGAATATTCACCCGATGAAACTGCTTTTATTTGTCCTTGGCTGCTTATTTTTGGAAAAGAAAATGTCAAAAAGATTGCTGAAGAAAGGATGGAGTTTTTGTTTAATGTCTTGGAAGGAAAGCAGGTGGTCACCACCTTAGAAGCACTCATCCACGCTCTTATGGCTAGCAAATCCATGTCTGAGCTTGAAGCTAGCAGGGAAAAATTTAGTAGAATACTAGGCCCTAGGATTGCAGACTTGATCTCCACTGATTCTTTGAGTCTGATTGCAGTGACTACAGAAGCCATCACAAATATATTCAGCAAGAGTGATTATTGCAATTATTTTCCTTCCCTTGAGACTACTGGTGCAATCAATAGGTTGGCAACAACGCTAGAGTATTGTGAGGAGAACCCCATAACTCAAATCCACATTTTAATCGTCCTTGCAAAGCTTGCAGAATTTGGAAGCCCTGGGACAGTTGACAAGGTGCTCGATAGCATTCCCTTTAACCAGCTAGCTGATTTGCTCTCCTCCAGTGCTGAGAAATGGCATGAGAGCATGTTTACAGTATTGAACTCTTTGACCAAAGCTGGAAAGTCGAATGCTGTTGAGAGAATGTTTGCTTCTGGGATCGAAAAAAAACTTATTAAATTGCTTGAGAATGGATCTGAAGTACTACAGCACCATGCCATTGTCACACTGAAGGGATTTTATGAGGTGGCTCGCACTCCTGAAAATGTTTCTCTTCAGCCATCTAATCTAAACCTTCTGCCATGGCAAGTTAGGCATCGTCTGGAAACTTTTGTTCTGTCAGATCGAACAGTTCCCCATTCGCCAAAGCCACTATCTTTTGAAGATCTCGTTTATAAGGTGTTAGATGGAAATAAAAGGCAGGTATTGCAGGCAATGCAAGATCTCATACCGATTATTGAGAAGTCAGCAGATTCTAGAGTCAGAGAAATGATTTTACATAGTCCCCTTGTCAACAGGCTATCAGAACTTCTGCAAAGTAGGCACTCAGAACATAACTCAATTAGATCTGAATCTGCCTTCTTACTGATGAAGCTAGCTTTCTCTGGTGGAGAACCATGCATTAAGAAATTTCTAGACCATGATATTGTCCCCGAGCTAGTTAAGATGATGCAATGCAATGTTGTGGAGTTGCAGGATTCAGCCTATACAGCATTGCACCAGATGCTTTTTAGCAATGGTGGGATCCTTGTGTTGAATAATATCTTTGAAACAGGTTTCGTAGATAGGATGGTTCAATCAGTAGACAGCAAATCAATAAAGACACAAGAAGTGAATGTTCATTGCATTTTGGATCTTGTTGAGCTAGGAAATAAATCCTGCTTAGAGCAAATGTTGTCGTTGCAGGTGGTGGAGAAGCTTGTAAAATTGGAAAAAAACACCGGGGGATCTGGTGAAACAATAGTTGGATTCCTCAAGGGCATGGACAAATGTAAGCATCTGTCAATGATGGAGCGTAGGGTGATAAAGCAACAAGTGGTTAGGAAGATAAGGGCCTGCTTGAAAGGGCATAAATTTGAGACTCAAATATTAGCATCGGTAGATGCTTGTGTGTCTGAGGGTTCAAAAGGTTCCAGTAGTAGATACAGAAAATAAGCAATCAGGTCTGAGAACCAAGTTTATTCTTTCATCTAGTTGACTCTTCAAGACATGGCCTCGAATCATTACTTGTAAACAATCCATTTTGAAAGAATGAATACAGCTTATTGTTTCTGTTCTGTGAGTGCTGGTAAGTTCACTTATCATTGTCATGATGGCTAGCGACTCTCTTAAGCAAAATCTCCAAAAAAAACAAATGTTTAACAGGTTCCATCCTCCACCTGGTGCTGATATCCTCCTTTCTTTGTTAAAAAAACAATAACATCAACGAATTGCAGGCATGGTGTAGTGGAAGTGGGAAGAGTTCTCAGATGGACTGATCTTGTTTGCCATCTCCCAACTTGCTGGCTCTAGAAATGATCATTGTGTGAACAGGCTTTTATTAGATGTTTGTATCTGTTTCTGTGAGTGAAATGTACAACCAGAGGAAAAGAGTTTGCTGTGGCAGAACTTCAAAATTGTGTAAAATTCAACCTGTAAAAGACAATTTTGACCAGAAACTGCTTGGCCAAATGAATGCTGAGAAAAGATAAGCCAGCTCCTCAGAAATGATAACAGTACAAGAAAGGCAGGAAAAGAATATAAAATTGATGAACCGATAATAGGATTGAACAAATTTAGATTTGACAACATGTTTTTTAATATAAAAAAATTAATATGATACATATTAAATAACATTTTTTAAAAATAGATTAATATGATGTTATATTAAATGAATTTCTTTTCAAATATTAATACAACAATATATTGAATTGACTCGAGTTAACCTGTTAAATCTATAACTCGAATTATGAGAACAAGATAATTCTATAAAAATAAATCAAAATAATTATAAATTTTAATCTATAATCAATCAAATGTTAAAAAACAAAATTGTAGGGAAAAAAAGAATATTAAATTTAAAAAATGACAAAAAAAACTTACTTGATCAGTTAACTTGCAACCTAAGTTAGGAGATCAAGATAACTTAATATATCAGTGATATTAATTTATTTCTTTAATTTTCATAATTAATTTTGATATTTGTGATTGTTAGGATAAAACTAAATAGCAATTATTTTGTTTAATTTAAAATATAATTGTTTCATCAACAGTTAAATAATTTCATTAACAGTCATAATATTAACAAACATAATATTTTATTATAATGTTTCAAGTTTAATAAAAATTTTATTACACAGAGAATATTTATATAAAAAACAAATGTATTTTTTTTATTTATCTAATTTTTTATTTTTTTATAGGTTTAGAGGACTTAATTATATCCTAAAAAGCTAGTATTATTTCTATATAAGACAAATAAATATCTTAAATATAGTATTTTTCCATCTCTAAATCAATTTTTTATTTATTTTCGTTTTGTAACAGTCGAGGGCAAGTGGATATTTGTGTCTGAACATCATCCGTAAAATTCTTTTTTTGTTGATATTAACAGTACAGCTTTTCTTGGATTAGCTTTCATGATGTAATCAGGCTACTCACACCAGTTCAGTTCATTCACAAGAAAATAGTTTTCCATGGCCTCCCCTCATCTTTAAAATTGCTAAACACTATTCTAATGTCAGCCTGAAAGCTCTTCCATCAAACCCTCATCTTTAAAATCGGAAAACGAATTCCAAAGAAGACAATCTCCGCTAGAAAGTTAAGATGAGCCCACCATTGATATTCTGTTCAGCATCAATTCGTTTAAGTGCATTGAATGGCGAACAAGCTTGGCATGCACAATGACTTTAGCTATAAAATCTAGGCCATTGAAACAAATCCAACATGTTACTTTGTAGTTTTGTTCAGTTCAGCCGACAACTTTCTCTGGCAACAATTCAGCAACAAAACAACAAAAAACAAAACCGGCTTTAGATATATTCTGAATTCATGCATGATGCCTTTGCAAACGGAAGATCCCAATAATTGCCAAAGCAGATCATGAATCCTCGAAACAAGGCTGGAAAAGGTTTAGAATGAACAAATCTTTAGCGTGATTATGTTTCCCCAGGTCTCTGCTAAAACAGAAGGAAAAGGGCCAGCACAACTGGTATATATATTCAAGCTATATGACTTCCAAGTGCCACCTATAAGGTTTCGGCTTCCTCTGCAAGAAGACACTTTTTCGAGGAATTCAATAGAACAGATACATTTTATAATCCCAGCAAAGCACATTTTGCAGTACTCATCATCTTGGATTCTGGTCATAGGATACCGGTTTCCGCATTCAATCTTGCTGGCTGACAAAATCTGCTACTGCAAAATTGGATTCTCAACATGTACTTAAAGTAGGTCTTGCTTTTACCCTTTGTCTGTCTACTTTTTTTCTTTCTGGTTGAATTTCGTTTGTCTACTTATTATGCCATGTTGTTTTCAAATACCAGTCCAGAGTCAAGACCACAGTGAAGCAGTGGTAGATTCTGTATCATCCATTTTTCAGAAACATAATGATGGTGATTTTTATGCCATGTAGTTTCAAATATCAGTCCAGACAGCAGTTGATTTGCGAGTTAACTTTTGAGCAGAATATTTCTTTTCATTATAAATCCGTTTTCCACAAATAATTTGCAACTCGCCACTCAAGGTTTGAGTTTTCCTTGATAATGCCAGCCAAATGAGAAATCATACAGTTTTTATTTTGGACATGCAACCTGACATTAAAAGGGATAAAGAAACTCATTGTAAAATAGTAAAGTTTTGTTTGGCCATAATATAACCATCTAAAAAGAAGATCTTTGTGAAAATAGATTTTTTTTTGGCAAGAGAAATTCAATAAAAATAGATTTTTTTACCTTTTTAATCCTTGGTGTGTTTGGGACAGAGGTATGATTTGCTTATTATTATTATTATTTTTAATGAGACCCACATAAAAAGTAAGAAAAACTTGCTTTTGATTATAGTTTTTTGTGCATTAAATGGGTTGTACATTAAAAATAAAATTCTACATATCACTGTTTCTCTATTCCAAACACCCTCTTAAACATGACAAGAAAAATATATTGATTGTGATTTTTTTTAGTTATTTTAGGGTGTTTTAGAATTATTAGATGGTTTATATAAAGC
>Ga0307517_10009192_pt1 | contig 14059 bp, 9 predicted proteins | sample 23_EM_MG_FD_194515 | JGI IMG/M metagenome (GOLD analysis project Ga0307517, IMG submission 194515) | Populus trichocarpa ectomycorrhiza microbial communities from riparian zone in the Pacific Northwest, United States - 23_EM | ecosystem: Host-associated > Plants > Roots > Unclassified | place...
TAGAACAAGAAGAAGGGTTTTTAGGTACAGACTCTGCGGTATTCATCTTGAAATTAGAACGTTAGGGTTCTTTAGTGCGCTTGCTCAACTCTGTAAACAGCTAATGAATACATTATATAGAGAAATATGGAAAATGTGAGGATGGATCATAAAGACTACTATAATGGTTCGTGGGTGATGAAAAACCATTAACTAAGGCTGGCACCCAGTACAATTTTTCTATATCGGGGGTGATGAAAATTGAAGGGTAGGAAGTAAATAAAAATCTGGTTACAATTTAGTTGTTTTCGTAACGACAAGTCCTAATAAATTTTTTTTTAGGTTACAAGCTAATAAAGTTTAAATCAGTAATTAATTAATATTAATTCAATAATAATAAAAATTCTAAACAATGTTTAATATACTAAAAAGAATTCAAATTAAAAATAACTATTTAATATTGAATAAATAAATAGAATAATAAAAAAAACCTTCAAATTAAAATTCTAATATATAGCTAATCTTTAATATTCACTTAATCTTAATTCCAAACACGACTTTCAAGATATTTTCGAGCTTCCAATCAATATCAACCTAAATTGCTTGGACTTTCAATTGTGTGTTTGGAAACGCGGTGAAAATTATATTTTTAAAAATTTTAAATTTTTTTATTAAAAATAATTTTTTTTATATTTTTAGATTATTTTGATGTGTTAAGATAAAAAATAATTTTTAAAAATAAAAAAATATTTTAATATATTTCTAAATAAAAAATAATTTAAATCACAACCCCACCACAACAATTTCAAAAATTTTGCTGGGCACATGGCTGGGTTCCTCCCATGCATAATCGCATTAATTGGGCTACTGCCCACCTGCATGAATCATCCCCGCTAACCAGAAAAATTGACATTCATGAAGAAATTGAAGGACGAAAGACAATTATGTATCAATCTCGTACAAAACAAAACACGTGTATTTATGGACGATGGCCTCCAATTATTAATGCCATCTATATCACATGATTAGACAAAAAAGGAAAAAGATATGCACTCACCTGCATTGTTTTTTATTTATTTGTTATGGTCAGTTGATAATTGTTTTTACTATGATGAATTTACTATGATAAACAAACTCTAGTTTTTTACATTAAAAATTTAGTCTGGAAAGATAAAATATCTTTAATTATTATTAAAGTTTTTTTATAGATAAAACTGAAATTTTTGCTACCGCGTCATTTCAAATAATATTTCAGATAAAATTTCTTATAGATTTTATCTTTATATTAAAAGTTAATTAATTGTATTATTTACAATAATATTTTGAATAATAACCTCATACATGTTTTTTTATCCTTATATTAAAGTGAGTAATAAAAAATATTATCCCTAATAATATTTTGGATATTAACCCCTTTTAGTTTTTTTTACCTTATATTAAAATAAGTGAATAATATTTATTATTTCTAATAATATTTTGGATATTAACTCCTTTTAGGTTTTATATCCTTAAATTAAAAGTGAATAATATTTACTTGCCAAAAATAATTTTTCAATATTTTTTAAATATAGGCCAAAATTCTTTGGAATTTTACAAACTTGTTGTAAAATCTATGCAATATTGTTTTTAAAACATGCAAAAATATTTTAAATTTTCTTTGAAAAACATGCTCAAATTACTTTAGGATTTTTTGGCCATATGCAAGGAAAAAAACATTTTTTTTTATTATTTTTTTAGGCTTTGTTTGGCGAAAAAAACCATTTTTTTTTGTAATAAAACTACTCAAAATAAGCCTAATCGATGTTTGTAAACCCTCGGTCAAAAAGAAAGAAAGAATGGTACGAAAAGTGCTAGTGTAAACACCTGCCAAAAATCGATAATATTGTCGTGGCACGAGAATAAGCCGTAAATGACTAAAAATGAAAAATAAATATAATAAAGTGGCTCCGATGAGACAGTAAAATGATTAGGTGCTTTACGCAGGGATGAAAGAAGGAGATTTTGATTTTTGGGTGAAAAAATAAAAAATCGACTAGTTTTACGTTAAAAATTCGTAACTCTCGATCGAGATGTCAGAAATTTGCATGGAGACTTCTAATATATTGTATTAGCTTTGGTTAAAATTTCAGAATTGTCAGAGAAATTGAGATTTTTTTTAGAAAAATTGCAATTTGACCAGTTTTGGGCTGTCGCGCATAACTTTTAATATGATTGGCAAATTGAGTTGAAACTTTGTATGCAGTATTCTAATATATTATTTTACCATGGAGTAAAGTTTCAGAATTTTTAGAATATTATGTCTAGTGATTTTTAAAATTTACACAAAAAAGTACTGATAACCAGGTAAAAATATATATGTACCAGAGACACACGGTGATATAATTAAAAGAAAGATGGTATAAATTAGTTGAAATGTCAGCCTTCAAAGGGTTGTTTCCAGCCTACCAAAAGGAAAAAAAAACAAGAAGAAAATAAAATGACTCATGGGGACTAGATAAATTTAAATATGGAAGGCAAGGGCTTAAATGCAATTAATAAAAAATTTACTATATAAACCTCAATTTGCTTGGGGTGTCTAGTGGGTTACAGGGAGAGAAAGGCGAGTTACGGATTTCCTTACATCTTCTCTACAATTCTCTCATCAATTCTTGAAAATAATGCATGATTATGGAGTTAAGAAAGTTTATGGTGAGCTACACTAAATATTTGAGTGATCTAAGGGTTTTAAAGCTTGTGGAGGAAGAATGAAGTGTGGAGAAAGGAAGAAGGAGGGAGATAAATGATGGTTTCACCTTGAGGAGAGTTGCCTATGGGAGGACAACATCAAGGTCGAGGTCGTGCATTTAGTGACCAGACTGCAGGTAAGTGCCCGACACCTAATCTATTTAGAAAATTTTATGAATGTTAAGATATTGTAATTTTTCTTATAATGCCATTGTAAATATGAACATTGATGTGATGTTATTATTAAGAAAATTGAAAAGTTCTAGTTGCCCAGTGAGGAATTGGTAGCGGCAGAACTAATTGAAGGATTGTACTGATTGATACGAACGGTATCATATATTTTTGGAAAAAGATTGTAGTGCGTTATGCTTTTAAAGTTGATAATAAAGTAATTTTGTGATATTATTATATATATTATGGCTGTGCTAATTGCGGACAAATTTATACGTTGAATCAGTGCCTGGGAAAATGGACAGATGAATTAGTGACAAGGTAAAGGGGTCAGTGCCTGAAGAAATTGGACGGATGAATTAGAGACCCGGTAAAGGGGTCAGTGCCCGGGAAAATGGGTGGTGACCCAGTAAAGGGGTCAGTGCCCGGGAAATTAAGCTGATGAATTAGTAATCCGGTGAAAGGGGTCAGTGCCCGGTAAATTGGGCATATGGATTAGTGGCCCGATAAATGGGTCGGTGCTCGATAATTGGGTGAATAAATAAGAGACCCGGTGATGGGGTCGATGCCTGGGAATTGGGCGGATAAATAAGAGATCTTGTGATAGGGTCGGTGCCTGAGAATTGGGTGAATGGATTAATGATCTGGTAACGGGGTTAATATCAGATGTTGGATGGTTGGATTTTTGGACAATTAGAAGTAATAGACTGGACCTAGGGTCAGTGCCAAGTTTGGGTAAATGTGATAGATGCCTAGTAAATGGGCATAATGGGAGGAACTAGTTGTCCGGATGTTTGAGACTTGTTTCCTGGTTAAAAGGGTTACTAATTGAAGCAATTATCGAGTGGATAATTGGTACGCGGTATAATGTTAACGTGAAATCTTAAAAAATTTTGGAAAAACATTTTATCGGAAAAATAAAACGTATATTGTGATTGAATACGTGAAAATGATTGGGATGTCATGATAATTCTTATTTTCAGACTATTGCAACATTATACCCCGTTCTGGGTAATGAGCATTACTATCTGGTGAGGGTCAAATGCTTGGTGAGGAGGAATGCGAGTGGTTATCTGATTAAGAAATTATTGTCTGGCTTGGATTGAGAAAAAAAAAATGTTCTTAAACGGTTGGGACGGGCCGAATAGAATTGTTAGGGTGATACTTGACAAAGAGTTATTACTTGGTATTGATCAATTAGTGCTAGTACATGACACTCTTTACTGGACTGATACTATTGATTAGTGTCCAGGAATTATTGAATACATTAATGGAAGGGCACTAGGGATCAAGGCTTTAAACACAAATTTTAATTGAAGGTTTAGATTGAAGGATCGGTGCCTTAGTGTATAAAGTTGTTGTAAGGCATTAATGACTCGGACAGGGAAAAAGGAACCGTAATTGATGGAACCGAAAGGGAACCTAGTTCCTTTCATATGAACTAGTGTTTATTCAGTGTTAGAAATGAAATTGTTAGAATAGAAGATGTGATGTGATAGTATGGGGTATTAGTAATAGGGAGTACTCTTGTTAAATATGACAGATAGTAAAATAGATTTATGATGTTGGTTAGCAAGATAACGTGATCGAATGGATGGATACATAGATCTCAAGATGGATATTCAAGATGATACTGAATGGAGTAATTGAGATGGTCATTGGCATAACAAGGCTTGGACTAAAGTGATTAGTCGATTTTACTACTAGAAAATGTGAAATAACTGAGTGATTCTGCATAAAAATAATGGATAAATGTTTCAGAAAGGATGGGTGGTATACCCAACTAGCATGAGCAACAGTGAGTGAAGTTGCATAAATATGGTGGTGTAGTATACTTTAATGAACTGAGATCTTGTGGGCAGAACACGTCGAGGTCTTGCGAACAAAGATCATGTTGTGACTTATGACTTAACGATATCATAAAAGTGTAGAGAATCAAGGGTTCTACTTTTATGTAATTAAAGTTGTTCAGGTTTACATAAATATTAGTTCTATGCAGGACTCCTACCATGAATGACAAGAAGAAGTTTTCCATTACGAGACAGTTGTTTTAAGAGTAGTTCGGATATTATTAAATTTCTAGGAGTTGCAATCAAACAACAAAAAGTATTTATGTTTTTCTCATTTCTTAGTCATTATGTTTCTATTACATCAAATGCTAATTTATTTCCTTAACCATTTATTATTTATTATGGTACATTTTGTGTGGAACTAAGATGCTATAGATATTGAAAAATAAATTCCTCATTTTTCATGAGTTCAAGGCTAATGGAAATTGCATTTATCATGAGGAAATCTTGAGGTGTTACATTGTTTGCCAAACATACCTTTAAATCAAAAGACCCTTTAACAAAAACATGGCAAACCAAACAGCGTATTAAAATCCCTTTGACCTAGATTTTTTTGATCGGGTCGACCTGATTGGGTGGACCTGAAATTTTTTATATAAAAAACAAACTTAAACAACAACTTTAATTTATCAAAAACATTAAAAAAAAACCTTCAAAATAAACATCATTAAATAAAAAAACATAGCAATAAAGAGGCGAATACAACATTACTTGTTGAACATTCGAACATCTTTTTTATGCTTATAAACATAAATATAAAATAAAATAAATCAAAAGTAGGCCACAAAGGATCTACTTTTGGATCAGAAAAGTATATCTAGAACAACTAGTCTCTCTTTGTTTTCTTTTAAAAAATTTTATCTCTTATAAACTTGCAAAGCTAAGAAATCTTTTGTTTAGGCTCTTGGACCTTTACACTTGTATTTCTTATTGATATTTCTCTTCATTTTCTTCTTATTCCTTTATTTTTTTCTCTCACTCTTGCCTTCAAGATTAGGGGGTATTTATAGGATTTTGCTAGGGTTTTGGAATGTTTTGAATCCATTTTTAACCTCTTGATCTTGAGAGAAGTGTTGTAAATTCTTGATAAGGACCCATTGAGAAGAATTTGTGTGTGAACACATAAAAAAAAATAGGTCAGTTTTTGTATGATAGTTGCACACCTTTCATTTGAATCTAACCTTGCTCAATTTGAAGGTTTATAGCTCTACATTCATGTATTTAAAATTGTCGACTCGATTAGCCAAAACTGTTAGAGCCGACTGGGTTGTCCACTTTCAAAGCCTCGTAAGAGAAATTCTGACATCATCATCAATGGAGACCACCTGAAGTTGGTAGAGAGGATGCACACTTTCATTTGAATTCAACCTTACTCATTTTGAAGGTCTATATTTCAACATTCATGTGTTTAAAGTTGCTGACTTGATTAGCCAAAACTATAAAAAACCAGAGGTCAATCGACCGAACGACGCATCACTTACCTTCTCTTCTTCAAGTCTGAATGACATATCGTTTAGGGTTTTTGATTTGGGATTGACAAATTGCAATTGAGCCTCTATTCTTCCAATTGCTTTTAATTGTACCTATAATTACCTTCAAACTTTTAATTTCATGCAATTTCACCCCTGCCAAACTCAATTGTTAACTTCTAAGTTGGTCGCCTTTTCCATTTTTGTTCTTAGTTCTGAATTTTTGCATTTTAACCCTTAATTGACCAACAAACTTTAAATTTCTTCAATTTTAGCCCATGATTTGGTCAATTCCAGCCTTTTTATTCACTTGTCTTTTCTAGTTTGGTCATTGGTTTTGCATCTTTTCAATCAAGTCTCAATTGCCTATCAAACTTCAATATTTATGCAATTAAGCTCCTAATTTAACCAAATTAAATTCTAAAAATTACAATTCGATCCCCAAACTTTAATTTCTTTCAATTAAAGCCTCAATTGATTTTAAAAATCAATTTTTCTTGCAATTAAGCCCTCAATAAATTCAAATAAACCTTAAAAAATTCTAATTGAGTCCTTAAACATCTAATTTTGAATTTTTTTTACCAATAGGGCCTTCATTAGTCGAAAATACACTATCAAATTTTTTAATCTTGTATATTTGATCTTCCCCAACCAGTCTTTAGAAATTTCATGGGCATTCTGGTATACTCTTCTCACTGATATTTTTTTTATTTTCTACGAATATTTTTTTTTTGTATTTTCTCCTTTTCCTTTCTTTGATTTTTTTTATATAGGGCCCTAAAATATGCAACAACACTTCTGATAATAACTAGGGAAATCAAGTGCTTCTCCCAAATAACCCAGCTTCAATTTACCATCTAATGGAGTAAAAGTAGGTTTAGTTTGTATCATATCAGCATCTTGAAGCAAATCTATAATATATTTATAATGATTTAGAAACGAACCTTTGCTGGAAGTTGTCATTTCAATTCCAAGAAAGTACTTTAAAAGACCAAGATCCTTAATTGAAAATTGATGCTGGAGATTCTTCTTCAATTGAGAAATAAAATCAATATTATTTTCAGTAATAATGAGATCATCCATATAGATAAGCACCATTAGTTTGTCAACTACACCAAGTTAGACATAGACTGAAGAATCACCTGAACTCCTGAAAACCCAAGAGCTTAAAGAGCATTGCTCAATTTTGCATGCCATGCAAAAGGACTTTATTTCGATTTATGGAGTTTACAAACAAGGTTGAGAACTTGAGATCTCCACTTTAAGAATGTCCAGGGGGAAGCTTCATAAAAACTTCTTCTTCGATATCTCCATTTAAGACCGCATTTTTAACTTCCATTTAAGACAAAGTCCACCAATTATTAATAGCAACAGATAAAAGAACTCTGATAGTAGTTATCTTGGCATCTAGGGCGAATGTCTCCTTGTAATCAACACCAAACTTCAGAGTAAAGCCTTGAGCAACAAGGCGTGCTTTGTGTTAATCAATAGAACCATCGAAGTTGAATTTCATTTTAAACACCCAGCGACTACCAACTGCGTGTTTTCCATGTGGAAGAGGAACTATACTCCAAGTTTTATTCTCCGCAAGAGTTATCAACTCTTCATCCATAGCTTTATATTAGACAACTTAAGATTGAGCTTCTTGAAAATGCATGAACATTGGAGATAGTTGTATGGAAAGTTATGTGCAAAGGTGATAGTCTTTGATAAGTCAGAGATTTACTAATTAGATAACTCTATAAACAACATAACCTTGCAATTTTACAGGAGGGTGACGAGTTCAGGAAGGATTACATCGAGGAGATACTGATATGCCATATGCATTAGATGATTATAATTCTAGACCTAGAAAAATCAAGTAAGGACTTGATTGAGTTAATTTCTAAAATTATCCTGAATTAATAAATGGTTATTATTCAGGGAAAAATTGATATTTTGTCAATTTATAGGGTTTTTTAGATTTTCCTATAAATAATAAGCTATGCCTCTTATTTATGAATTGTTGTTTGTTAGACATAAAAATTATGTAAGTCATAGAATGGAGAGCTAGCACTCTAGGCATAGCAATCCCTCTCTCCTAAATAGGGATTTAGAAGATTTCTCACTGGTGATTCATGTGGATTACCGTTGGAGGCCGTACAATTGGATAGCTCGTGGTTTGCGATAACCCAGCCTTTAAAGAATTATTCAAAACTGAAGAAAATCAGATCTTTAGGTAATAAATCCATAAACAACTCTAGATCTGTCTAACAAAATTCTAGGGAATCCTGAATAATTTTGTTTTATTGTTTTCGTTACGTGTATGATATTCGAGAAACCCAACACAGAGATGTTCTTCAAGGCCTCAATCCCCTCCCATGGAAATGACGATAAAAAAGAACAAAAGTTGCATGGAGGGATGAAGTTTGCTAGCAGGATGGGAAGGAAGAAGTAGTCTATTGTTCTTGGTTACTAAGTGCGTGTTTGGCGCTGCGGCTGCGGCTACATTTACAGACAAACGTCGTTGTCATGTGTTTGGTTACGTCTAAACGCACATTACTGTTTGTGGAACCCATGACCATCTGCGGTTAAACTGCAAGACAACCAAAAGCAACTTCAAGCTGTTTTGCAGTGCTGAGTTGCAAACTGTGTTTATAAACACAGTAAACAGAGGCGCGGAAGAATAAAAACAAAAACAGAACAGGTAAACAAAGGCGCGGAAGAAGAAGAACAGAAACAAAGGAGTGAACAACACCGTCAGCCACTGCTCTTCCCCTTCCCCTTCTCTTTCTCCTTCGTCTTTTGCATTCTCCGCTGTTCACGTGAAAAGTGGAGAGCAACTCACCACCGGCCTCTACCGTTTCCACTGTCAGCCACTGCTCTTCCTCTTCCCCTTCCCCTTCTCCTTCTCCTTCGTCTTCTGCATTCTCCACTGTTCATGGCCAAACCGGGTCCGGCCCAAACCTAAATGCCTGGTGTCTGGGTCCGACCCAGTAAAATAAAAAATAAAAAAAAATTTCTCAGATATTGTTTTTTATTTGAAAAACTAGTGTTTAACATTATTCAATGACACTACATAATTATATTAGAAGGAGATCGCATGATAACGTAACATTTATAGAATTTGATCGCAATCTCAATTTTGTTCCTGATGATATTTTACCTGATATGATGATATTTTACCTAATGTTGTTGCACGCTCAGGAAGCCATGGAAACTGTAGTCCTTGTTGGATGAATTTCGTACGTGATGGAATTGCAAATAGTTTAATGGAACAATAAAAAATAATGTATATAAAATATTGTTTATTTCATGATGTAATAGCAGTAGTTAAATATACAATATTTCAATTAAAAACCTTTAATATTAATATATGTCTTTTTTAGTTATTTTATAACTTTAATTTGAAAAGCATTCTTAAGCAAACACATTAAACTACTTTTTGTTCAACCTCAAATTCAATCACAGTTTTAACCAAATATATATTTTTTCAAACCACAATAACAAACACACATGTGCACGAGAGATTATTTGGAGAAGTCGTATGGTTGTTTAAGCAAAGGCTCTCGTACTATACAAAATCAAGGGAATGGAAAGTTCGGGAGAAATTATTATGTCTTTTGCCGTGAGTTTTTTGTATTAGATTCAATATGTTTCTGATACATTACAAGTAAAGTGTATGTGTGTGTTAATCCCAGTAGAAAAAGGGAAAATACAAAATAGGAAAAGTATTAGAACATGAAAAATATGTTTCCTTACATGGTTATGAAGTGTGCTGCGCCTCTTCATCAGTTTTGGACTCTAATACCCATAAACCACTGTGTTTCAAAAGGTAACTTTTACGGGAATCTTGGGGAAAATAATTGCACTATAAATTTCAAAGATGCTTGTATTGATAATGACGTTCAAAGACTTTAGTACCACTCAGGTTTTGCACAGTGGAAAGTGCACAGAAGATCGTCGATGTTTATTATATGGCTTGATTTTTTTGAATATAATTTGACAGGAGCTCTGTTATTCTTCTCACACTTCATGGGAGATATTTATCATCAGGTATACATATGGCCAATTGCAATTTCCCTCTTAATTTGAGTGGATAAGATAATGATTCTCTTCAAATGCTGGTATGTAAACAGCAAATCTATGAGCCTACGCCGACTGTTGTAATGATGTAACATCAGGGAAGGACTGTGATGTTGATTTCCTTTCATCTCCTGACATGTGAGTTCTGTTTTTCACATCCGTCTGTTTGTTCCAAGAACACGTGAAGATAATTGGAACTTACCTTTACTATGTCTCTTTAATAGTTTTGCGATGTTGTGTTTTCTGTAGGTGTATAGCTTGCATTTTCCAGGTGGGCGAAACGTTTCCTGCCTCTGGTTTAGTACGTAACTTTACATGATGCAGGTAGATCGTGTTGCGATCAGCACGAATTGGAACCTCAAAATATTATGAAGTTGTTTGTTAGGTTGGGAAACTGAAATCATTGATCTAGTTCATTTCGATACAATTCCGAGAAAGTAGTTAGTGGTGTGTCAATTTGGCTGATAGAACTAGTTACTAAACACAGTCTGCTAGGATTTAATGATGCTTTTAGTTTCCGTTTTAGAATTGCACTATATTATTCACCTGCGTTGCATTGTAGATAGGGTTAAATTTTTCTTAAATGTAAAAAAAAATATTCAGATGTTGCTAATATTTTTTATTTAATGGAAAAAAAAATTAAATTATGTGAAGATTGATCTGTTATAACTCGGTTGACTTTGCGGGTCCAAAAACAACTCATATAACCCGTAAAAACATAATTTGACCAAAAAAATTCAAAATGACATCTTTTTTAATATTAAGATAACAACATGTTGGATTGATTTGAGTCAACCTCGGTTAACATGTCAAATTCACGACCCGAAATATGAGACCATGATAACCCTATAGATTGCATATCAAAATAAATTATGAAGCTTAATTCCTAATCAATCCAATATTGAATGATGAAGTTGAAAAAAAATAGCAATTAAAAATGACCTAAAAAGACAATCCAAGTTAACTTGTCAAACATGCAACTCGGGTCATAAGACCAAGATAACCTCATGAAAATCAAATTGAAACAAATTATGAATCTCAATCCTCAATCAGCTTAATGTTGAAAGATAAGATTAAAAAGAAAATCAATTAAAAAAACATAAAAAAAACAACTCGAGTCAATTAGCCATACCCATGACCCAGGTCATCATACCAAGATAACCTCATAAAAAGAAAATAAGAGAATGACCTCATATAACTTGGGTTAACCTGTCAAATCCACGACTTTGGTCATGAGACTGAGATAACCTCATAGAAAGCAAATCAAAATAAATTATGAAACTCAATTCTCATACGTTCTTATCGGATCCAATGTTGAACAATGAAATTTATAAGAATTCTAATTAAAAAAATTGCATAAAAAATGAGTCAAGTCAATTTAGGTTAACTTGTTAAGCACAACTACTAGGTCATGAACCTGGGATAACCTAATGAAAAACAAACAAAAACAAATCGTGAAACTTAATTCTCAATCAAATACAACATAAATAATAAAATTGGTAAAAAAAAAAGTCAATAAAAAAATGAGTCAATTGGGTTAACTAGCCAAACCCGCAACTCGGGTCATGAGACCGGGATACCCCAATAAAAATCAAATCCAATGTTGAAGGACCCATAACCCGGGTCATGAGACTGAGATAATCTCTTAGAAAGAAAATACAAAAAAATAACATTATTCAACCAGGGTTAAATATATCAAAACCCGTGACCTTGATCGTGAGACCAAGATATCTGCATGAAAAGCAAATCAAGACATATAATGAAGTTTAATTCTCAACTCACTTAATGTTAAATGATGAAATTAAAAAAAAAATTTCAATTAAAAAAAAAGACACAAAAAACAACCCAAGTCAACTCGGGTTAACCCATTAAGCATTATTCTTGGGTCATGAGGCTGAAATAACATAATAGAAAGTAAACAAAAGAAATCATGAAGTTTAATTTTCAATCAACTCAATATTAAATGATGAAATTGAAAAAAAAAACAAAAAAAAACTGAATTAATCGGGTTAACCCAACAAACTTACGATTCGTGATATGAAAATGTGATAACTCAATAAAAAAATAAAATAAAAAAATAAAACATTGATTAAAAAAAATATTACAAAAAAAACTTTATTCCAATAAATAATATTTTACGAGGAGGGGCAAGTAAAACCCTTTCTTCTTTTAGTTTATAGTTAATAATTAATAATAAAGGGTTTCTCTTTATATGCATCTCTTGATGAGTAAAGCTATCCTGTTTTTTCTTGTCAACCAGTCATGGAATTGGAAAGGATTGTGGTCGTACGTGACGAACTTTTAAGAGTGTTTTAGGCCACAGTTTCACTGCTATATGATTCTCTGTTTATACTCTCCTTCAAAGAAAAAACTGGTAATGGAGAGCGGAAAAACACTTGCAGCATGAAATTCAACTACTGCAAGCAACAAAAACCATACCTATCACTTGCAGCATGAAATTCAACTACTGCTGGCAACAAAAACCTGATAGATGCAATTTGAACTATCTCATTTCACTTCATTGGCCAAAGCACGAACATTTGATTGTTTAACTGAGCATTGATACTCATAATGTGAATTTGTTTCCTGTGCTTGGGGACTCTGAAACTTGTGGTGTTGAAGTTGCCATTCAAAGTTTTACCTCTCAGCTTTTGCACTATATAGAAAGACCGGCACTGCAGACTGTTGATGTAAGGAAATCCACATCCAAGGATTGGAATTTTACTGTTTGTTTCCCGACATTTATATGGTTTGATTATTTTTGCAGAATCCTTTATTTTTTTGTCATAAATATATATACAGGATCAAATGCTTTTATTCGTGTTTTCTTATTAGCCAGCCAATGCTCGCAGGATTCACCAGCCACGAAGGAGGAAACTCAATGCATATTGAAGTGCATTGGTTTAGGCACACAAATGGAGTCCATTCTATTATGAGATTGGAAGTCTGTTAGTGTGTGTGTGTGTATAATTTAGATTCACAAGAAAAAAAATTATGATTTTTAACATGCGTTTCAACTTAAAATAAAAAGATAATATGAACATGAAATAAAAAACATTTTAAAATAATATGTGAAATTTCATTATTTACAACACTGATGTGTTACATAGTGATTACGTTCCTATCATGAAAAGATTGTGATTTGTGATTCCACTAAGGAATCCTGAACGACTGCAGTAATGGTCATTAAGGCCACAAGTATTATATGACCTCTCAGCTCTCTAGAATGGACTCCATTTCTTTCGATTTTTTTTATCAACAAGAATTATTGTGATGTTAAGCTCTTCAACAATCAATTCATAGTTCAGTAGCTATCATTACTGTAAATTGATAGCTAAAAGGTTGAATCTTATAAAAAATTTCTTGATTTGAAGAAGAAAAAGGAAGGTAAGTTTGCAAGACACAGCGCTGTTGATTGTTGATGAGATGAGAGGTTCTATGACACTTGTAGCCATGGCATCTGTTTCTGTGGTCTTTCACAAGGTCTCAATCCAGTTCGATCTGGAGCTAGTAAACTCTATTACTCGTTGATCACTTTTGCAGAATTTTTTCATGACTGATTGAGTTGTTTTTGGCGTGTGGTGACCTGCACAGCCCCCATTCACATTGAGGAATCTTTCGATGATTAAAAAGTCAGTTCTTGAATAGAAAAATAAGATAACAACGTAGAAATTGTGTAGAGCTTTTTTCTGTGTCTTTACCTGTCTCCTTGCGTATAAAAATATTGACTTACACATGAAGGTGAAAGGGTATAGCGACACTTTGAGAGTCTGGTTGTTGTTGTTTTTTTTTTAAAATTTA
>Ga0307517_10009194_pt1 | contig 14057 bp, 16 predicted proteins | sample 23_EM_MG_FD_194515 | JGI IMG/M metagenome (GOLD analysis project Ga0307517, IMG submission 194515) | Populus trichocarpa ectomycorrhiza microbial communities from riparian zone in the Pacific Northwest, United States - 23_EM | ecosystem: Host-associated > Plants > Roots > Unclassified | place...
CGTCGGTCTGGCCGCAGCCGACCGCTTCGCTCAGCATCGCGATCCAGCCGCGCACGATCATTCCGCTTTCGCCGCGCCCCAGCGCCGCTTCGAGCGCATGCGCCACCGCCACCACGGGCAGCACGCCCGCCGCCTCTGCGACACATCGGATCGAATCGACTTCGACGACAAGGTCGCGCGGCCGCACATGCTGTGCCATCAGGTCGAGCCGCGCGATCCGCGCGGCGAGATCGTCATTACGAGCAGAAAACCCCATTTCCCCTACTCCCGCTTCGCTTGCGCGAGAGTGCTACGGATATGGTAAAGGGGGTGTTAAGAGGCCTGCCGTGCTACAAAGCTCACATACGAGCTGACTTTTGCTCGGGAGACGGACGTGGCTCAAAACAATCCATACGAAATGATAGTGGTAGAGAGCTATAAACCGGCAAGCACCGCGGGCTTGCATGGTCCTGTGCACATCCGCCCGGTTGCTGATCAAGGCTATCCGGTGACGCTCCAGGTGGAATGCTCGAAGAGTCTAACTAGAGACCATCCTGTCGGAACGCGATTTCGGATCAGGGTGAAACTAACAGATCGCGAAGGCAGCGGACCGTACCTCTACTCCTCCTGGCAGTGGCCGGTGACCGTCCTTGGCCGTGATTGAATTCGAACTGTGGCACTACCCCAAGTAGCCCCGCGCTTGACAATCCGCCTCGGCTGGGCCAATGGCCCGCCCCTGACAAGCGGCGGCACGTCCGCCGCTTTTGTATTTCAAACCAGCAGGAATTTGGGTCATGGCCAAGCCGACCACCGTCAAGATCAAGCTCGTCAGCTCGGCCGACACCGGCTTCTTCTACGTCACGAAGAAGAATCCGCGCACCCAGACCGAGAAGCTGTCGTTCCGCAAATACGATCCCGTCGTGCGCAAGCATGTCGAGTTCAAGGAAGCGAAGATCAAGTAACGCGCCGCAGGCACGTTACGCAGTCCCCGCGAAAGCGGGGACCTCAGGCCGCAGGGGAAACCCTCGCGGCCTTTTCGCTTTTAAGCCCTCTCCCGCTTGCGGGAGAGGGTTTGGGTGAGGGTCTTCTTTCTTCTTTTTCGGCTTGTCCGCTTGGAAGAAGAAAGAAGACCTCACCCTCCCTCCGCTTCGCGGCGGGCCCCTCCCTCTCCCGCTTGCGGGAGAGGGGTTTACAGCAGCGCGTTCACTTCCTCGACGAATCGCGCGACCGAGATCGGTTTGGACACATAAGCGTCGGCACCGGCCGCACGGATGCGGTCCTCATCCTCGCGCCCGGCATAAGCGGTCACCGCCATGATCGGAATCTTGCCCAGACCCTCGTCCGCCTTGATCTGCACGATCAGCTCGTAGCCGGTGACATAGGGCATCTGGATATCCATCACGATCAGGTCGGGCGCGAAGCTACGCGCGCGCTCGACCGCCTCGCGACCGTCGCGAACCGGCTCGGTTTCGAATTCATGCGCACGCAGCAAGTCGCAGAACAGTTTCAGATTGAGTTCGTTGTCCTCGACAACCAGCACGCGCTTTGCCAACGGGGTCTCCTTGGACCACGACATAGCAATGAACCCCACCGACACCAACGACGCCCCGACCCTGGCATTGCACGCGCTGGCCTGGACGCTGGCCGATCCGGCGCGCGCACGGCGATTGCTCGACCTGACCGGGCTCGATGCCGATGCCTTGCGCGCGTCAGCCTCGAATCGGGGAACGCTGGCGGCAGTGCTTGGTTTCCTCGAAGCGCACGAGCCCGATCTGGTCGCCTGCGCGGCCGAACTCGACGTCAAACCCGAGGCGCTGGTCGCCGCCCGGCGCTCGCTGGATGGGGGCCTCGACACATGACGCGTCCTCTGCTGATCTGCGATTGCGACGAAGTGCTGCTGCATATGGTGCGGCATTTCGGCACCTGGCTGCGCGAGCGGCACGACATCGCCTTCGCGCACGAGACGGGCAGTTTCATCGCGATGACGCATGCCGATGGTAGCCCGGTCGACCACCAACGGATCTGGGCGATGCTCGACGAGTTCTTCCCCGCCGAAATGCAGCGCCAGACATTGGTCCCCGGCGCCGCCGAGGCGCTGGCGGCGCTGTCCGAGAACGCCGACATCGTCATCCTGACCAATCTGGGCGACCATTGCCGCGACGATCGGATCGAGCAATTGGCACGGCACGGCATCCGCCACCGCGTCGAAACCAACCAGGGCGGCAAGGGTAGCCCGGTCGCGCGGCTGGTCGCCGAATATGGCAATCCGGTCACGGTTTTCGTCGATGATCTGGCGACTCACCACGAATCGGTTGCCAAGCACGCGCCCACAGTCCACCGGCTCCACTTGGTGGCCGAGCCCGCAATGGCTCCGCAAGTGCCGCCCGCGGCGCATGCGCACGCACGAATCGACGACTGGGGGGCAGCGCGCGATTGGATCGCCCAGCGCTTCGCCGCCGACCAGCCGGCCATAACAGAAGGGATTTCCGCATGACCGATCGTATCGACCGCAAGCTCGAGGAAATGGGCCTGAGCCTGCCGTCGCCGGCCGCGCCGGTCGCCTCCTACGTGCCGACCGTCGACGCCAACGGCCTGCTCCACATTTCGGGCCAGCTGCCGTTCAAGGACGGCAAGGTCGTCACTGGCCGGCTGGGCGACGGGGTCGACAAGGTCGCGGGCCAGGAAGCCGCCGAATTGTGCGGGCTGATGCTGGTCGCGCAGATCAAGGCAGCGCTGGGCGGCGACCTCAGCCGCGTCGAGCGGATCGTCAAGCTGGGCGTGTTCGTCAATTCGGCGCCCGATTTCACCGACCAGCCCGAAGTCGCCAACGGCGCATCGAACCTGATGGAGGCTCTGTTCGGCGAGGCCGGCAAGCATGCCCGCAGCGCGGTCGGCGTCGCGGCGCTGCCGCGTGGCGCGGCGGTCGAGGTCGACGCGGTCGTCAAGCTCGCGGATTAAACCAACTAAACGTCATGCCGGGCTTGTCCCGGCATCCACCCGTCCGCATATTCCGCCAATGCGAGGAAAGCGGCACAGTGGACCCCGGCACAGGGCCGGGGTGACGAAAGACTGCGGCTGGTGAGTCGCGCTTCGATTACCGCACGGATTTCGGAAGGCGTGTCGCAAGTGGCGGCGGCCGACTGGAACGCCTGCGCGGGCGCGGGCAATCCGTTCGTCCGCCACACCTTCCTCTCGATCCTCGAAGAATCGGGCAGCGTCGGGCGCGGGACGGGATGGCAGGCGCTGCCGGTGATCGTCGACGGTGCCGACAGCCGTCCGGCGGCGATCGCGCCAGCCTACGCCAAGAGCCACAGCCAGGGCGAATATGTCTTCGATCACGCCTGGGCCGACGCCTGGGAGCGCGCCGGGGGCGATTATTACCCCAAATTGCAGATCGCGGCGCCGTTCACCCCGGTACCTGGACCGCGGCTGCTGTTGCGCGACGCGGCGCTCGCCCCCGCGCTGATCGGCGCGATCGAAGCGCTGACCGACCAGAACGGGCTGAGCTCGGCGCACGCGACCTTCGTCACGCCCGACCAGCTGCCGCTGTTCGAGGCCGCGGGCTGGCTGATCCGCGAAGGCACGCAATTCCACTGGCAGAATGACGGCTATGCGACGTTCGACGATTTCCTCGCCGCGCTCGCCAGCCGCAAGCGCAAGGCGATTCGCCAGGAACGCGCCAAGGCGGTCGACGGCCTGACGATCCGCCACGTCACCGGCGCCGAGCTGACCGAGGCGCATTGGGACGCTTTCTGGGCATTCTATCAGGACACCGGCAGCCGCAAATGGGGGCATCCCTATCTGACGCGGCCGTTCTTCTCGTTGCTCGGCGAGCGGATGGCGGACGAGGTGCTGCTGATCCTGGCCGAGCGCGACGGCCGCCCGATCGCGGGGGCGCTCAACCTGATCGGCGGCGATACTTTGTACGGCCGCTATTGGGGATGCGTCGAGGAGGTCCCCTTCCTCCATTTCGAGCTGTGCTATTACCAGGCGATCGATGCCGCGATCGCTTTAGGGCTCAAGACCGTCGAAGCGGGCGCGCAGGGCGAACACAAGCTCGCGCGCGGCTATGTCCCCGTGCCGACCTGGTCGGCGCATTACATCCCCGACCGCAATTTCCGCCGCGCGATCGCCGACTTCCTCGAGCGCGAGCGCGCCGGCGTCGAGAGCGACCAGCAATATCTGGCGCAGATGACTCCGTTCAGAAGAGGGGAACCTTGCTCTTAGGCGGGAGCGGGAATTCGCCCTTCTTGGTCTGGGGCGCCACCTCGACATGGTTGACCTTGAACACCACGCTGTCGCCGCTGCGCCAGATCGGGGTGAGGTCCTGGACGTATTTGGCGTGGTACGGCGGCGGGCTGATCAGCCAGACGTAATCGAACGCCGGGCGCGGGAACAGCGCCAGACTGCGGTCGATCGGCCGCCACCATTCGCGCGGGCATTGGCGTTCAGTGACGATCTCCGACGGGTCGTGCGAGAAGCGGCCGGCGGCGACATATTTGGTCGTCAGCAATTGCGCGCCAGGCATTGACCATTGGTCGTTGGTATAGGCAGCGTTCCGTTCGAGCGCGAGCGCGGGCAAATGTTCGAGCCGGCTCATCAGCCATTCGTTGTTGCACGTCTTGCCGACGAAGCTAACCAGCCGCGCGCCGACCGGGATATGGTCGAGCGCCTTCAATTCGCGGTCGTAATTCTGGTCGAAAATGTAGAAACTGACCGTCGTCGCGGTAGTGCGGACGAGGACGAATGCCAGGCCGAGGCACGCCACCGCTGTCATCGTCCGCCGCGACACCACTGCCTTTGGCCGGATCGCCAGCACCCCGATCGCGACCATGAACGGCGCCAGCCGCATATCGGCATAAGCCGAGCCGAACACGATGCGCGGCAACAGCACGAACACCGCGACGAGGAACAAGGTCGATAGCCCGACGGCGCGCGAATATTCGAAATTGGGATCGCGCACCGCCTTGAAGATGACCAGCCCGATCACCGCGACCGACGAAATGTCGAACGCCATCCAGCGGTCGCGCAGCATCATCGTCAGCCAGCTGATCTTGGCCTGCCAGTTGAACCAGTCGCCGGTCTGTCCCGACACGTGCTGGCCGTTGCGCCAGGCGATCATCAACAGCATCGGGAGCGCGAGCGGCAGGCAGTGCAGGCCGGCGCGGATCCATGCCATCGACCAGCGCTTGGCGCCTTCCCAGCTGATCGGACCGATTCTGGGCTCGATCTCGTTCTTCACGCGATCATGCTCGCGGACCATTTCCGCCGAGAAGGCGAGCACGCCGAGCACGCCCCAGCCGAACGTGTGGCAGACCCACAACAGGCACGACAGCGGCACGAAGATGATCGCCCGCAGGCGAAACTTCTTGAGCCGCGCGAGCCGCAGCCAGAGCGCGAACATCGGCAGCGCCCAGGCCATCGACAGCATGAAATTCACGAAGCCGAATTGCAGCGGGTAACAATAAGCGATCGGCAGCGCGAACAGCGCGGTCGGCGGGATGCGCCCATGCACTTCGCGCGCGATCCACAACAAGCCGATCACGATCAGCGGCGGGATCGACAGCACGATCAGCTTGACCGACAATTCGAGCCCGAAGATCGGCTGCATGACCTGGACCAGCAGATCGACGCCGAGATTGCCGATCAGCGACCATTGGAAATTATACCAGTCGAGCAGCCACGGATAATTGAGCAGATCGACCTGGACACGATACCGGCCCATGTGACCGGGCAGATCGACCAGCGGCGGGATGTCGGGCCACAACAGCGGCACCATCGACAGCAGCGCCATCATCACCACGAAGGTGCGCGTCTGCCACCAATTGAGCTTGCCGTCCGCTGACCCCTGCATCGCGTCGCTTTAGGGCGTGCTTTCGCTACCGGCAACGGCCTAGGGTCGGGCACGGGCCGGGGGCAAGCCGATCACCGCGAAAATGCGCCCGCCTGAAGAAACATGCGCCACTTCACGCAGCCAGGCAGGCGCGGCGCCGCGATTGAGATCAACCGAAAACGGCGCGGCGACACCGGGGAATCCGTCACAGGCGACGACCCAGTCAGGATGCCAGTCGGCCGCGATCGTACGCGCGCGATCGGGCGTGGCGCGATAGAAAGCATACATGGCGAGGTCGCCCGCGCCGTCGCGGTGATAGGCGCCGGCGATGAGATGCTGGCGCGTCAACGCGATTGCCGGGCCGCCGGTGTCGATCGGCGCCATCACGCGCCCCGCCGGCAAACGGCCGAGCGCGGCGATCAGATCGGGGGCGCTGCAACTCGCGCCATTGCCCGATGCCACGACGGGCACCATCGTCTGCGCCGCGATCGGATAGAGCATTCCCGCCGAGCCGATCCACGCGCCGGCCAGCGGCACCGCTCCCGCGCGGCGGGCGGCGACGATCAACGCGCCGAGCGCGGGCGCCGCCAGGATCGCGCCGGGATAGGCGCCGCGCAATTGCATCATCGTCACCGCGAGCGCGCCCAATTGCAGCGCGAACAACACCCACCAGCCGCGCGAGCGGTCGATCCAGACCTGGCGCAGCCCGGCGGCAAGCCCGGCGATAGCGAGCCCGGCATAGCCGATCGCGACCGCGGGCTGCGCGGCGAACAGCGCCTGCGCTTCCCCCACGCGAGACAGCCAGACCTTCTGCAGCAGCGGATCGACCCCGCCATAAGGCGACAGGCATTGCGGCGCGCCGACCGCCAGCGTCGCGCCCAGCGCCAGCCCGCTCGCCAGCGCGAGCGCCAGCCGGGTTCGCGCGCTGCTGTCCCAGCCGATCAGCGCGAGCCCGATCGGCACGAACGAGCCGATCATCAGCGCGCGCGCCGAAATCGCGGTGAAGCCGTCGCAGGCCGGATAGGCCCAGGCGAGCGGGCGGAAGATGATGCTGCACGCCACGGTCGCGGCGCAGAGCGCGATGCCGAACCCCATCAGCCGGTCGCGCGCTTCGCGCCCGCCCACGATCCAGTCGGCGACCGCCAGCCCGCCCGCGATGCCGAGCAACGGCATCATCTCCATCCCGATCACCAGGCTGAGGCTGGTGGCGATGCCCGCGACGAGCCCCGCCATCATCGATCCGCGCCCGACCAGCATCAAGGTGGTCACCAGCAACAGCACGATTTGAAGATTATGGTGGTCGATCCGGCCCGGCACGAACAAGGTGCTGGCGGGATAGGCGATCGCCGCGACGATCATCGCCGGCGCCGCCGCCTCCGCACCGCCGACGACGCGCGCGATGCGCCCGGTCAAGGCGATCGCGATGGCGAGCAGCACGGCCGGCCAGACGATCACCGCGACGAGTTCGGCCGCATGGCGCCCGATCGCGCCCTGCAGCGCGACGATGATCGCAGCGGGGACGAGATCGGCGAGCCGCGACCAATGCATCGCGACGCCATGGTCGCCGAGACGATATTGGGTGAGATCGGCGAAGCTCTGCCCGCCGAGCCAGTCACGGATCTGCTGCAGCCGCATCATGTCGTCGGCATCGGGCAGGCGCAGCGCCGACAGGTTCGCCCAGTCGCGCCACGCCCACGCGGTCGCCAGCGCGCAAGCGAGCGCGCAGGCCACCAGCGCGTCGATCCACGCCGAGCGGTCGGTCCGTTCCATGGGGAGGGTGTAAGCGGCGTACAGTTAAGGGCGGGTTAGGTGGCGGTCTGGGAAACACGCACCACACGCAAGCCGTCACCCCGGCCCCCGAACCGTCACCCCAGCCCTGTGCCGGGTCCACTCCTCCACAACCGAGATGGGGCGTTGTTGCACGGTGGATGCCGGGACAAGCCCGGCATGACGGCATGTGGGGTTCAGGCATGCCGCCCCGCCCCAAGCCGTCACCCCAGCGAAAGCTGGGGTCTCAGGCGGAGGCGCGATACGGCTTGAGATCCCAGCTTTCGCTGGGATGACGGATGTGGCTTAATTCGCTGGGGTGACGGCGAGGGTTGGTTCAGCGGTCTCGCCGCCCCAGCAACCGCAGCCGCAACGCGTTGAGTTTGATGAACCCCGCCGCATCCCGCTGGTCATACGCGCCCTGGTCGTCCTCGAACGTCACCACCTTCTCGCTGTAGAGCGAATAGGGCGACTTGCGGCCGATCACATAGACCCCGCCCTTGTAGAGCTTGAGCCGCACCGTGCCGGTGACCTTTTCCTGGCTATGGTCGATCGCCGCCTGGAGCATCTCGCGCTCGGGCGAGAACCAGAAGCCGTTGTAGATCAGCTCGGCATAACGCGGCGCGAGTTCGTCCTTGAGGTGCGCGGCACCGCGGTCGAGCGTCAATTGCTCGATGCCGCGATGCGCGAGGTGATAGATGGTGCCGCCCGGCGTCTCGTACATGCCGCGCGACTTCATGCCGACGAAGCGGTTCTCGACCAGGTCGAGCCGGCCGATGCCGTGGCGCTTGCCGAGTTCGTTGAGCTTGGTCAGCAACGTCGCCGGCGACATGCCCTCGCCGTTCACCGCGACACCGTCGCCACGCTCGAAGTCGATCGTGATGATCTCGGGCGTGTCGGGCGCATCCTCGGGATTGTCGGTGCGCGAATAGACGTAATCGGGCACTTCCTCCCACGGATCCTCGAGCACCTTGCCCTCGGACGAGGTGTGGAGGAGGTTGGCGTCGGTCGAAAACGGCGCTTCGCCGCGCTTGTCCTTGGCGACCGGGATTTGGTGCTGTTCGGCGAATTCGATCAGCCGGGTGCGGCTGGTCAGATCCCATTCGCGCCACGGCGCGATCACCTTGATGTCGGGGGCGAGCGCGTAATAGCCGAGCTCGAAGCGGACCTGGTCGTTGCCCTTGCCGGTGGCGCCGTGGCTGACCGCGTCGGCATTGACCAGCTTGGCGATCTCGATCTGGCGCTTGGCGATCAGCGGCCGCGCGATCGAGGTACCGAGCAGATACAGGCCCTCGTACAGCGCGTTGGCGCGCATCACCGGGAAGACGTAATCCTTGACGAATTCCTCGCGCAGGTCGTCGATGAAGATATGCTCGGGCTTGACCCCCGCCATCTCGGCCTTCTTGCGCGCCGGCTCGAGCTCCTCGCCCTGGCCGAGGTCGGCGGTGAAGGTCACCACCTCGCATTGATAGGTCTGCTGGAGCCATTTGAGGATGACGCTGGTGTCGAGGCCGCCCGAATAAGCGAGGACGACGCGATTGATCTGTTCCGACATTGGCGGCTCCGAACAAAAGAAGTGGGGGAATCGGGGCTGCGCTCTAGGTCCCGGGCGACGGTTCCGCAAGCGGTGGCGGCGTTCCGACTTCCTTGAGCAGCCCCGGCCACCACAAGGCGAGCGCGCCGGCGCGATAGACATAGCTCAAGGTCAGCGCGATCCACACGCCGAGCGCGCCCCAGGGACGCATCACCAGATCGGTCGCGATGTAGAGCGCCGTCGACAGGATCGCGGCGTTTCTCAACGCCTTGCCGCGCGTCGCGCCGATGAAGATGCCGTCGAGCAGCCAGGCCGGCGCGCCGATCAGCGGCAGCAGCGCGGCGAACGGGGCAAACGCCAGCGCGCGTTCCTGCACGTGCGGGTTGCTGGTCATCAGCTCGACCAGCCAGCGCCCGCCCAGGCCGATCGCCGCGACGAAGACGACACCGCTGGCGAAGGAGAATTCGCCGGTCAGGCGGATCGCGCGGAGGAAATCGCTCCGCGACTTCGCGCCGATCGCCTGGCCGACGCGCGATTCGGCGGTGAAGGCAAAGCCGTCGAGCACGTACGCCGCCAGGCCGACGAATTGCGACAGGACATGGTTGGCGCCGAGCTGGACCGGCCCCAGCCGCGCGCCGGCATTGGCGAACCAGCCGAACAGGATCAGCAACGCGATTGTGCGGACCATGATGTCGGCATTGACCCCGAACAGCCGCTTGAGCGCCGCCGGGTCGAACGCGCGCGCCAGCTCGCTGCGGATCGCGGCGCGGCCGTCATGCCCGAGCACGAAGGCGGCGATGGCGAGGCCGGTCGCCAGCGCGATCCACTCCGCGCTCGACGTGCCGAACCCGACGCCGCGCGCGCCCCAGCCGAAATGCCAGACGAAGATCAGATCGAGCGCGATGTTGGCGGCATTCATCACCAATTGGAGCAGGAGCGCCGCGCGCGTCCGCCCCAATCCGAGCAGCCAGCCGTTGATCGCGAAGCCGGCCAGCGCGGCGGGTGCGCCGAACAGGCGAGCGGCAACGAACCCCTCCGCCACGCTGTCGAGCTCGCCCGAGCCTGCGAAGATGCGAAAAGCGAGCGGGATGAGCACAAATTGGAGCGCGAGCAGCGCCGCGCCGAGTCCGACCCCAAGAGCGATGCCGCGGATCAGCAGCGCACGAACCTCGATCGCGTCCTTCGCGCCCTCGGCCTGCGCGGTCAGGCCGGTCATCCCCATCCGCAGGAAGCCGAAGGTCCAGAACAGGAAGGTGACGACGAAACTGCCGAGCGCGACCGCCGCCAACGCCACCGCATCGCCGGTCCGGCCGATGATCGCGGTGTCGACCAGCCCGACCAACGGCACCGTGATCTGCCCGATCATGATCGGCCAGGCTTGCGCTGCGATCGAGCGGCGAGTGATCGCGGAGGCGGTCATGGCGCGCGGCTTAAGCGAAGCACGGTCGGCGTGCTAGGTTGCGCGGACCGACTCGCAAGGGGTGCGATCGATGGCCGAGAACAAGACCAAGGCGACGGCGGCCGACGCGCAGGCGTTCCTCGCCGCCATTGACCATCCGCAGCGGCGCGCCGACGGCCAGGCGCTCGCCACGATCATGACGCGCATCTCGGGTGAGCCGCCGGTGATGTGGGGGCCGTCGATCGTCGGGTTCGGTCTGCACCGCTACAAATATGAGAGTGGGCGCGAAGGCGAGACTTGCTCGATCGGCTTTTCCCCGCGCAAGGCGGCGCTGGTTCTCTACCTCAGCTGCGATCTCGACTCGAATCAGGCGCTGCTCGACCGGCTGGGCAAGCACGAACGCGGGCGCAGTTGCCTCTACGTCAAGAAGCTGGCCGATGTGGATGCGGCAATACTCGAGGAAATGATCGCGACCGCCTGGGCGGCACGCCCCTAGGGCTTCGCCCCGATCTCGCTCACGCTCCCGGCGAATTCCTCGAAATCCTTCGCCTCGGTGAAGTCCTTATAGACGCTGGCGAAACGGATATAGGCGACCGAATCGAGACCCTTCAGCCCCTCCATCACCATCTGGCCGATCTGCTGCGCGCGGATTTCGGGGTCGCCAATGGTCTCGAGCTGGCGCTGGATGCCCGACGCCAGCTTCTCGATGCGTACCGGATCGATCGGGCGCTTGCGCGTCGCCACCGAAATCGACCGCATCAATTTCTCGCGGTCGAACGGCTCGCGGCGATCATCGCTCTTGAGCACGACGAGGTCGCGCAGCTGGATGCGCTCGAACGTGGTGAAACGCGCCGCACAGCCTTCGCACTGCCGCCGGCGGCGGATCGCCGCGCCGTCCTCGGTTGGGCGCGAATCCTTAACCTGGCTGTCTTCGTGGCCGCAAAAGGGGCAGCGCAAGGTCGATCAGTCCTTCTTCGTCAGTCTGTCGAGCGCGGCGGCACCGGCGCCGATCACCGCGCCGCCGATCACGCCGATGCCCGCGACCGGCAGCGAGACGATCGCCCCCAGTACCGCGCCGCGCTTCATCGCGCCGCCCAAGGCCGGCTCGGGCTCACCGGCGCGCGAGCGGTGAAGGGCGGCGCGGGCCGCCGCGAGCGTTTCGTCCGAAGAACTCATAATGTCTCCTTATTTGGCGAATCGATTATACGCCATGATCCCGGCGCCGATCACCGCGCCCGTCACCATCGAGATCGGCAGCACGATCGCCGCCACCGCGCCAACCGCCGCGGCACCCGCGATCTTCTGCGCATCCTCGTTCTTCATCAGATCGCGCGCGGTCTTTTCGGCCTCGGACGCGCTGTTCATCACGAACGCCTTGGCTTCTTCATAGGTGGTCGAACCGTCGCCGGTCGCGATGCCGCACGCCGGGCAGAATTTGGCGCCGTCGGGCAGTGCCGCGTCGCAATGCGTGCACATCCGCTTCAGATTGTCTTCGGTCATGTCTCAGCCTTCCGGATAAATCGGGAATCGGTGACATAGTGCATTAACACGGTCACGCACAGCCATTTCGACTTGCGCGTCGCCCTGCTCGCCATTTTTGGCCAGGCCATCGAGCACGTCGGCGACCATATTGCCGATCTCGCGGAACTCGGCGGGCCCGAATCCGCGGGTGGTGCCGGCGGGCGATCCGACGCGGATGCCGCTGGTTTTGACGGGGGGCAGCGGATCGTTGGGAATGCCGTTCTTGTTGCAGGTGATGCCCGCGCGCTCGAGTGCCTCATCGGCATCCTTGCCGGTCACGCCCAGCGGGGTCAGGTCGATCAGCGCGAGGTGCGTGTCGGTGCCGCCCGAGACGACCGCCGCGCCGCGTTCGGCCAGGGTCGCCGCCAGCACCTTGGCATTCTCGATGATCGCCGCGGCATAGAGCTTGAAGTCGGGGCGCAGCGCCTCGCCGAACGCCACCGCCTTGGCGGCGATGACGTGCATCAGCGGGCCGCCCTGCAGCCCAGGGAACACCGCCGAATTGATCTTTTTGGCGATCGCCTCGTCATTGGTGAAGACGGCGCCGCCGCGCGGACCGCGCAGGGTCTTGTGCGTCGTGGTGGTGACGACATGCGCGTGGCCGAACGGTGTCGGATGGACGCCGCCGGCGACCAGGCCGGCGAAATGCGCCATGTCGACCATGAAATAGGCACCGACTTCATCGGCGATCGCGCGGAACTTGGCGAAGTCGATCTGGCGCGGATAGGCCGAGCCGCCGGCGATGATCAATTTGGGTTTGTGCTCACGCGCCTTGGCCGCGACCTCGTCGAAATCGATCAAATGCGTCGTCGCGTCGACGCCGTACTGGATAGCGTTGAACCACTTGCCCGACATCGCCGCCTTCGCGCCGTGCGTCAGATGGCCGCCCGAATCGAGGCTGAGACCCATGATCGTGTCGCCCGGCTTGGTCAGCGCGAGCATGACAGCACCATTGGCCTGCGCGCCCGAATGCGGCTGGACGTTGGCGAAGTCGCAGCCGAACAGTTCCTTGGCGCGATCGATCGCCAGCTGCTCGACTTCGTCGGACGGGTGGCAGCCCTGATAATAGCGCTTGCCCGGATAGCCTTCGGCATATTTGTTGGTGAACACCGATCCCTGCGCCTCGAGCACCGCCTTGGAGACGATATTCTCCGACGCGATCAGCTCGATCTGGTTCTGCTCGCGGGCAAGCTCGTGGCGCACGCCGGCGAACACCGCTGGATCGGCCTCGGCCAGGCCGCGGGTGAAATAGCCGTCGGGCTGGACGTCGTGGAGCGTGCTGGGATTGGTGCTCATCGATCAGGCTTTCGTTGAATTGGTAGGTATTGGCTGGCCGAGCTTGTCGACCCGGCCCTGGTGGCGGCCCCCGGCAAAGGGGGTGGACAGAAAGGCGTCGAGGCAGGCGGTCGCCATCGCCTCGCCGGTCAGCCGCGCGCCGATCGCGATCGCATTGGCGTCGTTATGCTCGCGGGCAAGGGCAGCGGACAGCGGTTCGGAGACGAGCGCACACCGCACCTTGGGGTTGCGATTGACCGCGATCGAGATGCCGATCCCCGATCCGCACAAGGCGACGCCGCGCTCGGCCGCGCCACTGGCAACGGCCTCGGCGAGCTTGTAGCCATAATCGGGATAGTCGACGCTCGTGCTATCGTGCGGGCCCAGATCATCGACATCATGCCCTGCCGCACGCAACCAGTCCGCAAGCGTCGCCTTGAGGGCGATGGCGGCATGATCGGACGCGATGGCAATGCGCATGAACTGGGCGCGGGTCCTTTGAGCTGTCGTGTGAGACGCCCTTACCGATCCGTCGCGCGTTACGCCACCCCGACTTTGGGTTTTATCTTCAGCCAGCCACGCGCGCGGACCGCGGAAAGGTAGGTATCGCTGACCGGCAGCCGCGTCCCGTCGGCCAGCACCAGCCGCCAGGCGCGCCCGTCGCGCACCGCGCCGTCCATCCCCGCGGCGGCGATCCACGCGCCGCGATGGACCTGCTCGCCGGCGATGCCGGCCAGCTCGGCGAGCGG
>Ga0307517_10009195_pt1 | contig 14055 bp, 15 predicted proteins | sample 23_EM_MG_FD_194515 | JGI IMG/M metagenome (GOLD analysis project Ga0307517, IMG submission 194515) | Populus trichocarpa ectomycorrhiza microbial communities from riparian zone in the Pacific Northwest, United States - 23_EM | ecosystem: Host-associated > Plants > Roots > Unclassified | place...
AGCATGTGATCACAGGTCACATTGTGATCAAAGTGGGGGGTACATTTCAAAAGAGTCCAGCATGTACCCCCTGGGTAATGTATGGACAAATTGTTTAAGAAACCTTAATGTAACCTCAATGTGCCCCCCAGGTAAGTGCCCCCTTGCCCCCAGTGTCTGCAAACAGCTCACCTTGAATACAGCGGGAGAGCCTGGAGTTATCTGAGATCTACAACCTACCCAACCACAAATGGTTGGATTTACTCAGGGATTGCAAGAAAGCGTTTGGCACGCAGATGCTTGAAGTGAGTTCTTTCACCCCTTCATCCACAAGCTCGAGATCCTAATAAACCCCCCTCCCAGGAGAAGTGCCTGCAGTGCAACAGGTACCAGGGCGGCAAAAACCTCATATCCTGTGAGTCTGTAGAGTTGAAAAACACAACCTCAGCGTCCAAATGTACAAACTGCTGCAGCAGGGGGGTAGTGTGCGATTGGGGCACACAGATCCCCCTCTTGCTGAATGGTATGAAGGTGGCGATTCACGCGGACTTGTTTGGACAGATGGAGTCCACATCCCACTCTGTCTTGGTCAAAAAGGGTGGATTGAGCTTGCAGGCCACCTCTTGAGGCAGCTGTAGTTAACAATATTTATGTAAAACCCATGGCAAGGGTGTCACTCTATGACACTGAGGTCAGGGCAAGCCCATGTGATAAATGCTATAGGGGAATGATGGTAATGTATTTGTAACGTAAACCCATGGCAAGCTCCACAGGGGGGCTAGGGGGATATTTCCCAGGGTCAGGTGAGGACATGGACCCACATTCTGAGGGTGAGGTGGGGTGAGGTGGACCTACATTCCTGATTAGGTAGGCTTCCCAGCACCTTCCAAATAGGGATTTCTAAAAAAGGAAATTTTTGACAGCTTACATAAGTGTTTTCTAGAAACCAAAATTAAAATTTTTCCTTTTTTAGAAATAATTGATGGCTTACATAATAAATTTCCTTTTTTGGACAGTAAAATTTCTAAAAAAGGAAATTTTTGATGGCTTATATAAGCATTTTGTAGAAGCCAGAATTTAAATTTTTTCCTTTTTTGGAAATATTATTTCCTTTTATGAAAATGTTTAATGGCTTATATAAGCAATTTTTGGGAGCTAGAATTTAAAATTTTTCCTTTTTTGGAAATATGATTTTTTTTTATGGAAGTGTCTGATGGCTTATCTAAGCACTTTTTGGGAGCCAGAATTACAAATTTTCTGTTTTGAAAATTATTATTTTTTATAGAAATTTTTGATGGCTTATATAAGCATTTCTTAATGCTAGAATTTGTAATTTTTCCTTTTTTGGACAGTAAAATTTCTAAAAAAAGAAAAATTTTAATGGCTTATGTAAGCATTTTTTTGGAATCCAAAATTAACAAAATTTCCTTTTTTGGAAATATGATTCCCTTTTATGGAAGTTTTTGATGGCTTATATAAGTGATTTCTAGAGGCTGAATTTTAAATTTTTCTTTTTTTGGATATATTATTTTAAAAAAAGGAAATTTTTGATTGCTTATATAAGCATTTCCTAGTGCTGGGATTTTTGAATTTTCCTTTTTTACACAGCAAAATTTCCAAAAAAGGAAATTTTTGATGGCTTATATAAGCATTTTCTAAGGACTGAATTTTGAAAATTTCTTTTTTAGGACAGTAAAATTTCTAAAAAAAATGAAATTTTTTGATGGCTTATATAAGTGTTTTCTGGAGGCTGAATTTTGAAAATTTCCTTTTTTGGATATATTATTTCCAAAAAAGGAAATCTTTGATTGCTTATAAGCTTTTTCTGGAGGCTAGAATTACTTTTTTTCCTTTTTGGGAAAGGTTTGATGGATTATGTAAGCAGATCATGTGACCTGTCAAAAAGTGAATATATACTTCCGCACCTCGTCGACTAAAGACCCCGGCCTCTGTTCACCCTGGGTCCATGACTCCTCAACCGAACTGCTCAAACTCCTTCTATCCGTGTCTGCACATGCTTCTGGCACCACGTTTATGGGTGGAAACGATTCCAACGACACATGTCCCGAGCGCGGATACTCCCCATGAATGTCACCTGGGACCCCCAATACCCTCCTGCGTCTATCTATCTAACCTACGACGACCACGTCCCCAAATCTACACGACCTGACGTAGTCCACTGAACCCTCCCTCCCCCGTTGGGTTTTCACGTCCGTATTGGGACTTTGGGCATTAAATTCGATGCTAATGATTGCGCTCCTCGCACACGCCATCACTTCAACCATATCCCCGCTCATCATCCCATCTCTGTGCCTGTGCGTTATTCCCCCTCATGCGAACCCCAGCCCCACGTCTCCGAGTTGGCTTTGAACTGCAAGGACCGGTAGTCCTGCATCTGGTGTTCCTCGCTCATCTCATGACCCGGTGAGCCGCTCGGCCTGTTCTGACAGCGTTCATCTTGTCATCTTCCCAACCGACGATCGTTTCCGCCAGGGTTTCGTACCTTGCCCTGCATACCGCCGCCTCCTGACCCTGATTCTCCTTCGGCTATCTCGTCTGTGGCAGACTCCACTCATCCTTACATCCGCCACCACCGGAGACGGTTGTTGCGACTAACGCTTCATCTGTGCTCACCCTCGTTAACCCAGCACAACGAAGTTTCCATCATTCATCGCTGTCTCGGCTCTTGCGCATATGTTCACCGTCTCGAACAGCTTGACCCTGGGTTTCCGTGTCACTTCGGCCAAACGACCTTCAGGCCGTTACAAGCGCCTCTCAAACTGAACACAGAAAGTGATGACTTGGGGTGGTCGCGAAGGGATTCTTTGGTATTTATAAGCAAGGTGTTTCTGTTCCGGGACCGAACGGTGAATGGTGGGCCGAGATTTCCCAAGGGATAACAGCACTCCGGAGAGGCGGCGACTCGGCCGTTCAAATATCATTAACGAAAATACAAACCAAGTAAAAATTCTTGTTCTACAAGGATGATATATTCGAGATCGGGGCACGGAATAAAATGTTCGATGAAATCGTGATATCTACAACGCCACAACAAGTTTCCTACTGATCCATTGAAAAGACCCGGATAGTGTACGTGCATCGAAGCAAACTTGGGATGTAATGTTCGAGGCCGACGGGGAGAGTGAGGGAACCACGACAACGGGCTAGGAGCCGGTGGACAAACCAAGTGTTCCAAAAAACTACGGGCATGGGAGAGGCAGACAATACGGGAGGCGTGCGATCAAGAATGTCCACCACTTATCTGTCCACGTCCAGCAAAACCCCCTTGAGTTTCCAATACTTCTCTTTTGTCCATTGAACGTTGCGCTCATGAAGACCCGCCCTATGCTCCTTGAGGTATTCCAACCTCTGATCTAATTGCCCGAGAACATGATCCAGATGTTTGATGAGATCTTCCCGGTGGCATCCCATCCCGATCCCACCGAAGTCCTCCCGGATCGCAACCTCCATCTCAGCGAGACCTCCAGACCGGGAAGAAATAGGATCCCACTCCGACCAGACAAGAAGCAAGTACGACTTGAGAACTTCGATGTCTCCAAGTGCTCGGACATGGCGAACAACGTTTATCGTGGTTCCCCTTGATCTTCCATAACATACAGGTGGGAGAGACGGCCGTTTCTTCAACCACGCCCAAACGCCAACGGGAATGTGTGGTCGTAGGGAGTCAACGGACGCAATCTGCAACAGCGCGTCGACCACACTCTGACCGACCACCTCTGTATATGGGACTGTTGAGGCTGCTGCTGCCCACCTGATGACCATGGTTTCGTTATGCTGCCCATGGTGCCAAGATACATAGGACGATCCAAGCGCGATAATCTGGTTCAGGAAATGAGGGCTCGGGTCGTTGGACAGCGTAGTAATGTATGGTTGAATGTGACGCCACATGGATTGTTCAAAATTTGAGGTCACGGCAACATGTGAGAGTGCGCCAAGTATCTCTTGTTGTCTAACTTGGTCCTGCCGGAGCAGATACGGAATGAGACTGCTGATAGCTTTACGTTTGTCGTGGATTAGCTGGTGATCATCGGCCCTAGCCATCTTTGTGAGTTTCCGGGTGATCAGGTGGGAAACTTCCTCCACCCGAGTGCTAATTCTTGATCAGAGAGGTGGATATCTGACCGATATGGACATACCTCTCATCTGGAGTCTGGAAAGTGCAATCCAGGTCAATTGCGATGATTGACAGGCAATTGGCGATGACTGAGGTGGGTGGCAAGAGGTCCTGGGATAGGAAGTGAAGCGCGAAACGGAGGAGCCAACGAGGCACTTTCTTGGGTCGTCTCCTTTGGTGTTCAAACTGGGCAAACTTTGCGAGAGCGCATGCAACCACGATGTATTCATTGTTGGATTGTTTGTAGCTCCTCCACGGGAACTGCAACCCCACTCCCTCAATGGGTTTTCCCCGGCGCTTGTCCTTTATTAGCACCTTGCGGGGTTGATGGAATACACAATGGATTGTAGCCAGAGTGTGGGAAAATGGGAGGCCGTCGAAATCGGTCCAGAGTGGGAAAGCTGTAGTGTATCGCTGGCGGACATCTTCAAGGACCCTCGATGTTGGGTCTATGACTGCGAGGTGGGAAAGTGTCTGGAGGAGACACAGCGCGGAGCGTTTCGCAAGCAGCTCCAACCCTTGTGTGATGGCCACGTGGCCATCGACAACTTTAGCGCAACCGAGAAAGATATCGAAGCAATCTACAACAAGGGTTGAGTGAAAGCCTGCCAGTGTTGCTTTTGTTGCGAGGTGGCTTAGGACCGATAGGCGGACAGGTCCATCCAGCGATGTCCGGAGTGTCCACATGATGCAGTGCATGTCCAAAATATCCGTTTGGTGCTCTAATCCCTGCCGTAACTGGGAGTATACTCCACGAAAAAAAATAGCCGATCCCCGGACTATAGCTAGCCCGAGCTGGAAGGCATCCGCAATCAGCCCAAAGGTTAGGAAGGGGATCAGGAGTGGGAGGGCGATAACCAAGAGTGGGAGAAACGTGAAGGCACGCCATCCGTCGGCGAGTACCTCACAGAAAATGGACTCCTTGACGGAAGCGGAGAAAACCGAATGAAGCATGCCAGCGATGTGGGCGAGCCAGCGGGGGACATCCAGAAGACGACGGAAGATATCGAGAACGTGGTGGAGGGTATCCGGGATTCCACGGAGGATCTGTGCACCGGGAGTCTGATACGGGCAGCTCACGGAAAATGCCCCCGCAACGACGATGAAGAGGTAGAAGAGAACACCGAACGAGGTGACTCCAATGACAACTAATGCGACAGCCGTGTTGATCTCCCAAAGGTAGCGAGAGAGGGCACAGCCTAACAGCAAGAGTGCGGCCTGTAACATCAACGGCAACGCCTCCATCACATGGTCGAAATACCACGTCACAATACCGTCAAGTTTGCGTTGCCGATCTTGGCTGCGCTGGATGGCAGACCCTCGCATGTCGATCGACGCGTATCGGTTCAACCACTGCTTGCCGAGCATCGCCAGGAAGGCGGAGAACAGTGAAGCGGCGAGACTCGCCAGAAGGATCGCCTGAACCTCTACGACCGTGTATGTGGGACCGGACCACTGTGGGACGGTGGGAACATCACCGCCGAAGGTGGTGTTGTCGATCTTGTGGATGAGGACACGGAGGAGAGCGGCTGTCTCTTCGTTCGGGTCCTGCTGGAATTCGGAGTGGACCTGGATGATGAACGCGGAAGTAACGGCGGAAAACAGACCAGCCTGTGACACGAGTCAACATACGCGTCCCTGAACGACGTGGGCAACGTACAAATATTAGGGTCGTGGTCAGATCCTCGTCGTATTTCTTCATAAATTCCTTATCGTACTCCTCGGCCTCCTTGCGGTAGTGTTCGTAGAATCGGGCACGAAGATCCCCCTGTGGCAACTCTAGGCCCTCTTTCCTCCGATGCGAGGGACTAAGGCGATCGACGACCGGCAGACACGAAGCAAAACACCCGTCCGTCGTTTGTCTCCTCGGTTCCCTGTTTTCATCCACCTTCTGAATCCCTCCACTCTGGCTGCGATCGGGGATCAGGCGGATTTTGTGACTCGTGGAGGATACGTAGACCATACCCCGAAGAAGAAGCACCCCCAGAGTCGCCCACGCCACTCGAGTTCTTGGGACTCCTGGACCCGAACTCAATACCCAGTGAGGCGGTCAACATATGGTACAACGTACTGCCTCGGGTTATTTTTGATGCGTGTGGATGGATCTTTGCCAGCTGGGTGCGATTGTTCTTCCGTTCCACCTCCCCGGCTACGACCCCAACCAAGAGTCAGCCGAGCTATACTACGGAGAACATCAGAGGACTCACCGTATCTCCGTGATCCCTTTCAGGTCTTTCATGGTGGGTAGAATCGATTCGGTTCACTGAGGGAGGGATACGAGAGGAGGGGAAAAATCAAAGGCAGTGTCTATTGAGTAGCTGAGCCGCCGCGATATAAACGCATCCCAGCGTCAGGTATCAACGTTCAACCCCCGAGCAGCGGCATGGACCGATTCAATAGCCCCCGTGCCATCGACTCGAAAGGGAGAGATTCGGCGGTATGCATCCGACCAGGCCCGCTAGCTGGTATGGCGGGCGGATGGTGGGCGTTTGAACGGGTGGCCCGGCGTCGGCTCGGGGGCGACTCTGACCGCGCCACTACAAATGTGGGCTCAGATATTTCTAACCCCACCGCCCTCCCCGTTCACGAAGTCGCGGCGGGAAAGTCGGCTACGAACGAACCAAAGAGCGTTGTCTGTCGCATAGAGACGGAAACAGCTACTATAGAAGCTGGAAAGGATTTCGCGGGGCTGGGTGATTGAACTCTGAGAATATCATGGTGGCTGATTCCGAGGGAGTTTCCAGATCGGTCCGGCGACTTACCGTCACGGGACGGCAACCGCCAGACATGTATTATGAGGGCTGATCAACCCCATTGACATAGATGTAGGTAAGAGTGCGAGAATAAAAATATCGTTGCTGTGACCAAGATGTGGTACAGAATCTGCGAACGCGAATCGGATTTCTCGTAGCCTATCGAAGAATCAAGATTCGAATTAATCAAAGGGTAGAGGTGTGAATGCGATGGACTTCCAAGTTCGATCTCGAGACGGACGCTGAAAGCAGGACAGGACACCGTAGCGAGCAAAGAGACGGTCCAGTACAGAGCGCATTTTAATGACCACCCTTGCCCTTCTAAATTGAGGAATAGTGGGGATGGCGTTATTGAACGTGTTGTCAATATTATTAATGAGGACTCAGAGAAGGGCAGCAGTCTCCCCGCCCGTGTCATACTAGAGCTGAGATTGAACATCGATGATCAAGGCAGAAGTGACGGCGGGGGGACAGGCCGGCCTGACACACGAATCAGCATAGATCCTATCGTACTCGGCCGCGTTGGGATAACCCCCGTGAAGTCGGGCACTAGGATCCCCCCAGTAGACACCAAACCCTGCTCGCGGTTGTGCGAGACTGTAACGAGGGAGCCAGAGCCTATCCATCAGCTGCTCGTCCATTCCCGGATCGCGTGATGAATACATCTGACCCGGTGAGCAGTCCCCTCTTTTCTTGGACTTGGCATCCAAACTTTGAGCGGCGCAAACGATAGGGGAAGAGCACAACGTACTGTTATCTTGTGTTCCTGGATAGGCCTTCTCCAACGGCTCACACCGCCTCTTGGTTTCTGCAGAACAGCAGTGAATCGAATTACACTACGACAGGGTCAGAGGGATTATGGGTATTCGGGGATAACCTCCGGACTTTCCGTGACGTGCGGCACCGAATTGGTCCGCTGGAACAAGAGAGAGATAACAGGTGATGAGGGCGGGGCGCAAGAAGGCGAGCGCCGGGAGGATGGGTTACGGGGATGCAATATAGATGGAACAGACGCTGTGGGACGGCTCGCCAAGGCCCAGGCTGCGACGTCGTTAGTTATGAGTGTGAAAGGACGAGACGGAGGGGAGCGCCAAGTATTGGAAACTGAGCAGCGTCTCGGTAAGACTGGCTGCGGGAGATATAAGTAACTGTGTGATGAATGAACAATAGGAAAAAGGTAACTCACTCCTCAGTGTAACGAACAAGGCTGAGGAGTGCCAGCGAAGCGAAAACGTGCTAAGTGTCCGTATGTCAAACAAGCATAAAAATATGATCGAGAAAGGTGAAATGTATCGACGCGTCCGTCGATTTTCAACACCAAGAAACGAGAACGAGTCGCAGAATGACAAGGAGCGTGGGGATAGGGGAGGGGGAGCAGTCGTAGAAACAAACGATGCGAGACGTCTCGCCAAGGTCTTGACATTAAGGTTGGCAGTTATAAGTACGAGAGGATGAGGCAGAAGGAAGAGACGAACCTAGTTGTCGTCGTCTTCGAAGTAGAGGTTGGCACCGGGGAACTCGGCCTTGATGATCTCCCAGAGCCAGTGCATCGGCGAACCAAACGTGATGTCAGAGGAATTGGCTGGTCCCGTTCCACCGGTGAGGAGGGCAACGAACTTGCCGAGGGCGTCGACGATGATGGACCCAGAGTCCCCGCCCCTGGAGAACGGACCGGAGTGGTTGTCATAGGGTAGACTGCTGCTTCCACAGAATCGCGGCTGCCTAGGGCGAAGTAACGGCGAACATGAGATTCAAATCCAGTCAAACAACCGATCGTGGTGAGCGTGGTGAGGTCGCGTTTTATAACGTATCGCATGAGGTCACCTTTGTGGTCTTTGTTATTAGGTGTACATATCTCTTCGGCGGAGAGAATGCCTCGGAGCTCGAGGAAACGTTCGGCTAGATAATCGAAATCGGACGGCGCATCGATGCGAGGGTACATCAAGCTAATAAACTTGGCGGCGTCGATCTCAGGGCCTGGAATATGAACAGTTAGATTAGACGCCTTTAGCTAGACGGATCAGCACGCACCTAAGTCGAGCACGTTCCTCCTGAAGTTCTGCGAGAACTTCTTCCCGTCGAGCTTGACGACGCAAACATCCTTCGTATAACTGTGAGGAGCGGTAGAGACACTGACGGGAGGTGCCCAGACAACGTGTCCAATGACCCGGTCCTTCGGCTTCGCCCACTGCTTCTTCATCTTCACGAAGAACTTCTTGAGCTCCTCGATCGCCGTTCGTGTCTTGCTCAGCTCGTGTTGAGCCTCCGCCAGCTCGCGTGCCGCCTGCTCAATGTTAGAGCCACCGCCCTCCGACCTCGCCGATAATGCCGTAACCCGCTTCTCCAAGACGCCAACCGTGTTGTTCAGGGTGCTGATATGGCCCTGGATGGATATGAGGAAGTTGGTGAAAGTCCTTGTGCCCATGAAGACGACCTCCTTCTTGGGCCTGGCTTTGTAGGTGTAGTCAAAATTGCGCTCATCTTCTCGGGGAAAAGAACGTACCGACGTAGGAGTATAGATTATTGCCTTCGTCTTCAGGGAACAGAACATGGCGGGCCGTGACGGCGTAAAGACCTTTACCCACTCTAAAGTAGAAGCCCATTGTTCCCTGGCTCTTGAGCGTCTTCAAGCCAGCGATAGGCAAGCCAAGTGCAGTAGTCACGGGATCGATAGCGGCCTTGGGGGGATCGAGATCCGAGACGGGTGCGAACAGTTCGGGACCACTGAAGCCCCTGGCCACCAACTCACGGTACGCAACATCGACGTCGGAGTTGCCGTGCTCCTTGAGGAGATCGAGGATGTCGTTGGAAGAGTGGAATGTGACTGGCCGAAGCCGCATGAGACGAGGATCTTGCTCTGGCCCCGCTGTGAAGACATCCCTGGACGTCCGGAAGATCAACTTGGGACCCCGGATACCGAAATAGTAAAGGTGGGCCTCGAGCTTGGAGGCATCGTGGCGAGAGGGTTTGACAGAAGAAACGCTGGAGGAGGAGGAATCCTTCTCCCAGAGACTGCTGTAATCAGAGGAGTAGTCTAAATCGCTGTTGTCGGATGGGGGGTACTTGCCAATCCCCTTGGAGTACACGGCGCGCTCCTCGTTGAACGCTGGTGAGCGGACGTGAAGCTCCAAGGTATCATCCACTAGAAAAGTATACGAGCGGGTCAGTATAGAAGAAGACCGATAAAACTCGCTTGTGGGGGTTCAGATATTGCGCTAAGAGAGTAGTTGACTGAGGAAGTGCGTTGAGCGAGTTGGGAAAAAGTGAAGACCCTCCTCTGATAGTCCGGAACAAACGATGCCGACTCCATGGGTTTAACGATGATGACGAAATTCTCCCAGCGTGATGAATGTTGAAGCAACCACAGGTTGCGCCGTGCACGCCGTCAGTCATCGTAGGCTTGGATTTAAGTTACATAGAACGAGTAGTGGAGGATAGACCTTCGGCGTCCAATCCGGATGCCGGTCGGGGCCAAGTGCGGCATTCCGACGCCGGAAGCAAATCCCTCAGTCTCAAGGCCTTCGTCTCCATCCGCCACAAAGTTCGACTTACCCCCGGCCCTCACCCACTCGCGCCTCGTTGAATCGAAAATGCCCCACCGACCCCCCGAGATTGTCGAAATCCTGGAATACACGAGAAGGGACAACCAATCCGCTGTGGTCTCAATGCATTCGAACAGCCTGCTCTCATTCGCTCTGGGTCCATAACTCCCTGATGGAACTGCTCAAACAACGCACCCGACCCGAGGCGAGTGGAAACAATTCCAACGTCCTGGGCGCGGGTGCTCTTCGTGAATGTCACGCCGGACTTGATATCGATCCCCAGTTTCTTCCTGAGTGTACGTACCAAACCTACGCAGGAGATGATGGTGACCATGTCCCCAAATCTGCACGACCAAACGTGGTCCACCGAACCCCCCTTCCTCCGTTACCTCCCTTTCTTCGCCTCCCTCACCCTCGCAGGATTCCGCGTCCGTGTTGCAACTTTGGGCTTCAAATTTGATACCAATGACAACTGCCCCCTCACACACACCATTTCCTCGACCCGAAAAAATCAGTACAGAGCTCAAACGAGGCATTGCAAAGTTCATACTTCAATGCGGATCCGCTCTCGCATCTCCGGGTTGGCCTTAAACTACAAGGACCGGTAGTCCCGCATCTGGTGTTCCCCGCCAATCTTATGACCAGGCGAGCCGCTCGGCCTATCCCGACAGTACTCATCCTGCCATCCTCCCAACCGACGATCACTTTTTCTAAGGTTTAGCACCTTGTCTTCCATACCGCCACCTCCCGACCCCGGGTCTCCTTCGGCTATCTCATCCGTGACAGACTCCACTCACCCTTACATCCGCGGCCACCAGAGACAGTTGTCGCGACTAACGTTTCATCCGCGCTCACCCCTGGCAAACTTCCACACCTCAACATGGAAGTTTCCATCAGTCATCACCGCCTCTCCTGCGCATTATTCCTACTGGTAGACATGTTCCCCGCCTCGAACAACTTAACCTCGGCTTTCCGTGTCAATTCAGCGCCTGTCAACCGACTTTCAGGTCGTTGCACATGTTGTCTACCCCCTATCCACACTTATGAAGCGCCTACATCCATTTCTACATCACCACCCGATCCAAGACATCGTTAACTCAGTTTCATGGAGCGGGGTACCCGGACGAGAATCCGCGAACAAGGATCGAGGTCGAACTCCGGGGGTAGCCAATGCATGTACCTCCCTCCTCTCGGGCTGAACACAGACAGCGATGACTCGGGGTGGTCGTGAAGAGATTCTTTGATATTTATAGTGACCAAGATGTTTCTGTTTAATTGTCGTTGCCGGAGTGGTCGTGGACATATAGTATTCGGGGGTCCTGTGACAACTCACGACTGTCACACCGGTTGATCACCACCTTCATGAGCGGCGCCCCCCCTAATCCAACCGCGCCTGAAAAACAGCAAACTGAAATGCCCACACCTTCCACCCCTACCCCACGCATTTGCAAGCAGAACGTTGCAGGGCTGTCTCAATCAGCTGCGGAGCGAAACCCGAGGATCGTCCAGGATATCACGTCCAAGGTCATCGGTCCAATGCCCACAAAGAAGTTTATCAGACGGTATTTCAAGCTCCCCGACATCCCCCCCACACACCTCGAGTCTATTTCCTTTGACTCTGTCTCGGCTAAACCACGGAGAGAGGAGGAACTCTGTGTGCAACTGGTAACCCTCGGCACTACCCCAATCCATCTGTGGCAGATGAACTGACTTTCGCTCGAGCTTCCCTGCCTAAACAGGATCATGGAACCTACCGACTTTGTGTTCAGAACCACATCCAGCAACCGTCGTGGCAAAGTCGGTGGTACCAAACCGGACATCGTGCTCATGCACAAAGAGGACAGAGAATCGTTCTTGAACTGTCGCCGACCCGTAGGGAAGAGGACCAGGATGCGACTATACGCCACAAAGGAAGGGGGGGGGAATTGCGACAAAAGGGTTGGGAAAGACAGTTGTTGAACAACCGACAAAATGCAATTACATCTACGTTGCCCACATGGGACTGGTCCAGCTGTTCGTCGAGATCAAGAACAGTCCTGATGACGACTTTTTCACCGATCCAACTGGGCTTGAAACCACCACCCCTTTACCTCTTTACTTTGCCGATGGTGATGACGACGATGAAGATGAGGAGGAGGATGGTGGAAGCGATGAGGATGAGGGAGATGAGGAGGAGGAGTACTGGAACGGGGATCTGGGTGGTTGGGGCTACTACCGCTGGGGCAACAGGTATGAGGAAGGGGAGGATGACGAAGACGAAGACGAGGGAGAGCACGCACATCGTCCATATCGGTTTACTGCGGACCCGACGCTCTACATCGACAATCGCAGAGTGGCAGCCCTCGGTCAAAACGCGGCCTATGCAGAAATTCTGATGACCCGCCAGTTCCGCACCTGTGTCTTCTCGTTGTCCGTGTCAGGAAGATTTGTCCGGTTCCTACGCTGGGATCGAGAAGGAGTCGTCGTTTCACAGGCCGTGGACTACAAAGCCAATCCAATGCCTCTTGCTACCTTTCTTTGGGCCTTTGCCTCTGCCTCGAACTCAGAACGCGGTTGGGACACCTCCGCACAGCCCTCATGCGATGCAACACACGAAAAACTCTTCTGTGACAGAATTACTGAGCACGTCATGGATCAACTCAATATGCAAAGGGATGACCCGGACCTAATCAACAAAGTCAACGAACACTACCAGGAAAAAGTTATCACGAGATTGCTCGTTCCCTCCGCAGAGCGCGAAGGGGAACTTGTCCAGGTTTTGGTTTCCCGGCCATGCTTCACATCGCGTTCACCCACCGGACGCTCAACACGTGGATACTGGGGTGTGGTGGTCAAGGAAAACATGCAGGAATCGGAAGTCGTCTTTCTTAAGGACGTCTGGCGATCAAACGTCGAGGGGGTTGAACGCGAAGGCGATGTCTTGCACCGCCTCCACGAGAAGGGGGTAAGGAATATTCCGCCATTGGTTGCCCACAGCGACATTGAAGATGACGGTGAGCCCCCATGTGAGTTGTTCGTTTTCTCCCTCACAAAGGTCGATGTAGGCATCGTTCAGGTCACGGACACAGACAAACTCGTCCGAAAGCGCTGGGTGGCAAGCCTAACAACAAAGGAGCGCCGTAATTTGGGGATGAGCTCGCGTGTGCATTACCGACTGGTCACCAGGAGGGCTGGGTATCCCCTTGAGACATTTTCGGGTTCAAAGGAGCTTCTCGAGGGGACACATGGTGCTTACCTAGGTGGGATTAAGTGTCTCTTCACAGATTTTCATTGACCCCATAGCATAGCTGTGATCGATGCGCATGACAAGGCGGACACCCTCCATCGGGATTTGAGCCTTGGGAACATCATCCTATACAGAGATGCGGGCGGGGCCTTGAGGGTTGGATATCTCATCGACTGGGAGCTTAGTCACAAAGTCGACAGTGTCCCCACCGATACCTACAAGCTCCCCGTATGTAGAAACTCCCCTTCGTGTTTACTATCATCTCTGACATGAGCCTAGGGAACTCGTGCTTTCATGTCCTTTGACGCAATGGACGGGAAGCACTATGTTTACAAGCTCAAGGATGACCTTGAGGCTTTCATTTACATTGTCTTGTACTCTGCCTTGCGATGGCTCCCGCTCGCGTCGGAGCACCCTCTC
>Ga0307517_10009196_pt1 | contig 14055 bp, 6 predicted proteins | sample 23_EM_MG_FD_194515 | JGI IMG/M metagenome (GOLD analysis project Ga0307517, IMG submission 194515) | Populus trichocarpa ectomycorrhiza microbial communities from riparian zone in the Pacific Northwest, United States - 23_EM | ecosystem: Host-associated > Plants > Roots > Unclassified | place...
CACTTATTCGAAGGCATGCAGCTGCATGAACGGCACTCGGCAATCACCGTGGTGTCCTAGCAATTCCTTACATTTCTAGACTGGAACATCATGCGCGGAAAAAGCTGTTTCTATTTCAGCAAAACATAAATCAAAAACTGTAACGTGTTTCTGTTGTGAACGCGAAAGGAGAAGGATGCAAGCTGCTAAGGAGAAAATCAGCAATCTTGCTAGTGTTGCCAAGGAGCGCATGACCATTTGCAAAGCTAAAGTCGAAGAGCAGGTTATATTTCTTGAACAACTCAAATAGAGAGAACAAAGGAAAACATCTGTTTGGATATTAAGTGTTTTATCCGTTACAGTGTACCGTTGTTTTGTAAAGCTTGCTTGGTGAAAACTTGCAGGCACAGTAGGCGACAGCCAGGACAGAAGAAGAGAAAGAGCTGGCCAAGGAGCGTGGAAAAGTAAAGGAAGCACAGGCAAAGATGGGGTTGCATCACCAAGCATGCAGCTGAGAAATTGAGTTCCAACCACCACCACCAACGTCCTGCGGTGGGCACTCAGCCAGTGGTGGGAACTCGGCCCATGGTTGGAACCCGTGCAAACCAACCAGTTGGGACTGCAGGTACCGTGCCTGTAAGCACAGTTCCTACATACCCCCTAGGAGGGCACCCTCCTGGACAGAACTATGTTTAGACAATTAATCATGCAGTGTGTTGGAAGGTGGGACTCCATGGGTGTATGTACGAGTGTAGAGTGTAGACTTGTCTGTCTCGAGTTTCAGCCTTCTGTTGGAAACTCTCTGTTATGAATGGAAAAATAGATTCGATCAAGCATCCCTCTTTACCATGCTGCAAGTCATCGGACATACAAGTATGAAGCAGGTGTTTCGAGAGTCGAGCTGGTCTGGTTTCAGTAAGAAAAATTTCGTTTGGTTTGCCCATATAACTCATTTCCTGCAAGGATATACGGAAATAGTTGATGGACAGATACATGAAAACAGTCAACTGCACGGCATGCAAGTCATTGGATCTTTCCTGTATTTAACTTTGTGTGCAAACAAACAAAATATAGCAAATCCGGGAATAAGAAAATGTGAACAATCAAACCAGGTGTGCAGAAGACCGGATATGAAGGCCTCTTCAAAGGGAAGGATGAGAAAATATATATACGAGCAAGTACAGGGAACAACATGGATCAATTGGTGCATGCATTCAACTCCAACAGAGTCAGTTTTCTAGAGCATCTGTGACATTTATCTGATTAGATGGTCTAAATTAAAATCTTATCGCATACCAGTTGGACAAAGCCTTGTAACATAAACAACAATACAGTTGGGTCTAGGGTCTTCACACCACAAAAACAAAGCGTGAATCTATTCTAAAAGAATAACCCAGCAGAAAACCTACCCTATAGACCTTACAGATGAAACCCAGCCACCCCTGAGCCCTGAACATGAAGACCATTATACCCACTGCAGTCTCCCTTGATGTTCCACACGCTGTTGAATTTTTCCATCATGTGACATCATCTGCGTCTTGATTTTAGCTGGCCGGGTACTGTACTTCACTTCAAACCTCGGCAGAGGCTTGTGTTGTTCTTCAACACTGGAAGATGTATCTGGTAAAACCTCGTCAAAGAACTCATCTGCCACGTCTCCATCTTCATCTATCCTGAGGCGTTTTGCATACCATCTCAGACCCTAAATAGGAAAAGATAAACAGACCATCAACATACTTTAAGAGATCAGATCAATAAAAATGTCAGCTAAGACACGGATCAACTGTATACTGTCTTCATAACATTTGGAGCTTGGAACTACAAGACAAAATACATAAAATAAAATTAAGCAGGATAAATTGACTTTCTAACTTTGCTCTGTTTTACCATTGCTGCTCAAGATTTCAAGGAGCCTACCAATTAAATCCATGAATAACTAGTGTAATTCTGCGATTCAATTGATCACATGTGTGAAGCATCCCATATATACATTTCGTGAATTTAAATTTTCACGAACAAAAAATTTATCCAAAGGAATGAATGAAGAGAAAGATCAGAGTGTAAAGATTACTATGCTCAAGAAACAGCGACGTTGCATACGGAGGAAATGTTGATTTTTATGAGGTCACAAACATGAAAAGCCCAACTTAATTAGCTAGGTTTATCAGCACCTACGAAAGTTTAACTATTTCTATCCTTCCCTATGTACACACAGGACCTCCTAGTTCGGGCTTCTCCAACCTACCTACTTCTACAGATGCTATTATCTCTGCCTCCTGTAATTTACCTAAAACAAACCAGCAGAGTATAACCCTTACTCATTGTCAAGTTGATTAAAGAAGAAGTAATGTTTCCTCATGCCCTTTTGGTCTATACAGCCAGGTGGCCCATCCTCTGCTTGCCAAAGGAAATTGAAGCTGCCAAGTATTTTACCTCAAAATCACCTAATAAGCATGCTTCATAATTATAATCTCTCTCAAGAATTTGTGCTTCCAACAGCAACCAATACATCTCAAACATGCCATTATCTCTGGTACCCATTTGGATGTAGCCATTGCACATGAAATAAAGAAAGAACCAAAAGACCATAAGCAACTAACAACTAGACAGTGCTGCAGAAAATGGAATACACTTCATCCTTCTCTCATTCATAGAATATGAACTTGAAAGAGTACGATTTTTGGCTGCTGTCCATGTAAAAAAGATAGCTAAGAAGGAGACCCAGAGCAAACTCCTCAAGGGGAAAACATCTCGAATTACCATGCAGACACCTAAAGTACTCTTCTAAATTTTAGTTAAAATCCAGCTACCTCTTTGTCAATGTGCAGAAATGGCTAGGGGTAATATAACGGTTATCTCTCCATTTGTCAACTAATTCACAAAATGGAAAGCATATTCTGCCCCTCTCAAGCATTGTATTGTGATGCCTTTGTTATTGCAGTAAACTCTTTCTCTTGTTTCTTCAAATAGATGCCTCTTAGTTAAAAATAGTATCAGCAAAGGTCAATGCATTCCATTACTTTGTATCCATACCTCCGAAAACCCACCTCCGTCAATTGCATAAATACAGTGGCTCGTTTATTTTTTGTGGGTATCACACATTGCAACATTCAAGACAATGGGTTATCACTCAACATTGCTGCCTTAAAACTTATAGATCTTACTCCTACTTGATTATTACCATATGATATTTGAGACCAAAAAATTTGCTAATGTCCAATGAGCCTAAAGATTATTTTAAATGATCTAAAGGCATAATAATCTAAGAGCAATAAACACGATGAACTAATGTTCACATTTTTTTGTCAAATCATTTGAAAATAGCAGACACCCTACCTTAGAAAAATTTACAGAGGCGACCATGAAATAACTAATAACTTCAGCGGCACAGGAACTACACACCAAACCAAAGCAAAAGGCCAATCAAAATGCCAGTCAGAAGGTTCAAAGTTGAGCTTCACCGCACATTAATGGTGATTTGAAGTTACTACCATAGGGTCATCTCACCAGAAAACACTCTGCAGTAGCATCATATGTTGCAGACATTCACAAAGATTAACACCAATGTGAGGCAGGCACAGTAAAATGTTGCCAACGTGACAGCATGTCATGACACAAGAAATCATTAGAATGCAGAAAACTAATAGAAAACAACAGGCCACATTCCATAACCCTGATAAGAAAAAAGTTTGCAGAAGTTATTTTATGAGACACTACAAAAACTCAATAGGTTAATGGAGGTAAGGGCGAACCAACTCATTAGGTTACAAGATTGGCAGTTTAACTTGCAAATAAGACTACAACGGTGCATCAATAAAATTTGGAGGATGAACATTGCTTTCCATTTATAACTGCATTTATAATGCAAGATTCCGCGTGGAAGAAAGCTAGAAATAACAATCATATGTTAAAAACTTTACAATCAAACTCAAAAATTTGGAGCTGCATTATGAGAACCTCAACAAAACTCCAAATGTAAAAGGTCCAAACTCCATCTTCAATCATTCTGAACACGTTAACCAAGGAAAAGAAGAGTCAGATTCTCATCATCCATTCCCTCTTTTCGAAGGAAAGAAACAAAGATCCTACTGACCTCTATTGGGATTGACAATAATCTAACTGAAACACAGCAAATTGATATCGAAACTTACTCCTTAGTAAACACCAGCAATCATATATCTTCCGCAGCTACATTGTTTAATGACAATTCAACAGTACCAAAACAACCCAACACTTGTCATTTCAAAACCCCAAACAATCACTAAAATCGAAAACTAACAAAGCAAACAAAAATGTTAAGTCTAAAGAAAGAACAGACCTGAACGCCGCCGTCGCCGGAGTTGCAGGAGACGATTACGGGTCCAGGCTGGGGGCGTTCGACGGGGACATGGAGAGGAACGCTAAAACCTTTACGGGGAAGCCCGGTTTCTTGGAAATTGGAGCGAAAAGGGGCCTGGTTAGGGTGTTGATGATGATCTTCTTCGTCTTCTTCTTGTTCTTGTTGGTCTTTCACTTCGTGGCCTCCATCATCTTTAGCAAATCCAAGAAACCCCGCTAACCTCTTGAAGAATCGCATCGCATCCCCAACTACGAGTCGAACTTAATCGAGAACCAGACAAGGAGAAGATGGGATTGTTTGTGGATTTTATGGAGAGGGAGAGAGTTGGGATTTAGAGAGAGGGGGGGTGGGGTGGGGTGAAAGTGAGGTTTAGATTAGAGACTTAATTGTCGGAGAAGAGATGACAGGGAGAGAAATGATCTGTTTGCTTGCAAATCTATTTTGCTTTTGCTTTGTTGTTGGTCTGGAAATGAAGGATTTCGATAACGTTTAATTTTTTTTAAAAAATAATTTTTTTAATTTTTATTATTATATATTGATATTAAAAATAAATTTTAAAAATAAAAAAATATTATTTTAATATATTTATAAATAAAATATATTTTAAAAAATTATTATTATCTTAATACCAAAAAAACTTTTTTAATTAAAGGGTTCCTTTTGTTTTGTTATTTTTTATTATTATTGAGATTTTTGTCCATTTCTTTTACTTAGCATGAATATTTTTTCATGCAAATTACCTAATTATTTTATAAGTAATATATTTTTTAATGTTTATTTTTAAAAAATATTTTTTAATTATTATAGAAAAAAAATAATGATAATGTTGGTTGTGAGATGATGATAATAATTAAAAAAATAAAAAAGTAAAATAATAGTGATAAAATGGCGGTGGTAGTGATAGCAGGTGGTGAGAAGTTATTTTATATAAAAATTAATGGTTTTAGTTAAGTGATTCAGATATAGATATAAGTCATAATCAAGAAATCAAAATAATTTAAGGATAAAATCAATATAAAAAATAGTTTGGATGCAAAATTGATACTACTTAATAATTTGGGGATATATTTTATGTTTTCCCAAAAATAAAAAAGAAAAGTAAGAAGGCGCGTGCGAAACAAAGGAAGACCAACGAGTTAATTGCTCTTTGACTTCAAACAAAACCATCTCTTCAACATCTCAAAACAAATGAAATGAAACAAAGCAAAACCTCATTCTTTCTTTAAAAAAATCTCAAAATTTCCCACATCACCGATTACCTAATCAACACCGTCCATCAGCCTCGAGACTCCCTAGATCTGCATTTCCAACCTCCACCGCCTTCTTTTACCGGATAATAGTGGTTGTTTGAGTAATATTCGAGGCGCGATCCACTGGATCAGAGATGCCGGTGGCTGCTTCCGCCGTCTACTTCTTGAATCTTCGCGGCGATGTCCTCATCAATCGCCTCTATCGTGACGATGTCGGGTAATCTCTTAATTTTCCCTTTATATGTTGCTTTATGAATTTGTAGGAACCTGACCTTGTTGTGTGAATGTTTTTTTGTGGAATTGAATGTTTGGCTCTGTTAAATGTGAAGCAGGTAAAATCATCTTTATTTTATCTTAGATTAACTCTACTAGATTTCGAAAATAAATTCACTCGAACAACGAGTTAATAATGTTGTTGGATACTGGAATGATTTTTTTACCATAAAGGAAGGAATAATCGTCACGAGGACACACGATACTTGCACACATCAATTTCTTCGAAATAGTATTTCAACTCCATAAAAGAAGTCCTGCTGACAGTCTAAAACTTGGCAAACGTGAGTGAAATGGTTCATGCAGCTCGCAATTTCACCCTGCTACTTTGCTTTTGACATATTCAATGAGGCATGGCCATTCTCATTTTTTGTTGTCTTGAAGAAGAATTAAACCTCAAATCTCTAGCTAGCTCAAGGATTTAATTTCACAAATCTACCCCTTTCCCTCCAAGGAATATTGAGAGTGAACAATATTCCTCCTTTACTTTTGCAAAGAAGACAGAATGCGGTGTTCCGTGTATGGTACAGGCCACACCTGTTTTGTAATTAAAGCATTGCAGCAGGTAATGCTTGTTAAGCATGGGCTCTTGAAATCTTTTCCTTTTCACGGGAAGGTGAGGAACTGCATGAGTGGAGCCACACACGGTGTTGGCAGATGAACACTGGACGCTATAGCTTCTTTATCAATGCTATATCATTCCCCCCTTGATTCGTGAAAAACCTACTATGGAATCCATGTGCTTTTTTATTGAGAAGCAATGCCTCCTGCTATAACTTCTCTATCAATGTTGTATCATTCCCCCATGATTTGTGAAAAACTTATTATGGAATCGAAATGCTTTTTTAGCAATGCCTCCATTTTTTCTGATTTATTTTAGCCTGTTCTTCCCATTTCCCCATTTTTTGCATTTTCTGTTCTGATCCTCTTGTTTGTGTTTGAGATGCAATAATTGTGGCGGCTTTGCAGTTTGTAATCTTCAATTGGTACTAAATTTACAAAAATTTTCAGTGGAAATATGGTGGATGCCTTCCGGACACATATAATGCAAACAAAAGAACTGGGAACATGTCCAGTGCGGCAGATTGGAGGTTGCTCTTTCTTTTACATGAGAATTAGCAATGTCTACATTGTGATTGTTGTCAGCAGCAATGCTAATGTAGCTTGTGCATTCAAATTTGTTGTTGAGGTAGTCAACTTCTTCTTTGTACTTTTTTTTCAGGTTTAGCTTTAAATACATATAAGGATTGGCCTAGATGGTCTTACAGAAGGCACCTGGAAATTGCCTTCTGGCGTTAATGGATTTGAAAAAAACAAAAGGGTGCTGCCTACAAAACGATGAGCATCCATCATTATCTAATTATTTTTCTGTTTGTAGTATGATTCTTTTACTAGCATGATTACATTGTTCTGTTATTATTCTTGCTAATACACACACCAAATTTTATTGTACTTTCAGTGCCAAATGAAGTCCTTAGCCATCACAAACCCAATGATCAAAAAGCATATCTGTTGGATATTTTATTTGTAGGAAACCGAAAGTAAATTTTTTCTTCTGCAGCTGATACTGCTATTTTCCGTGCTGTATGCAGGCTGTTGCATTGTTCAAATCATACTTTGGTGGGGCTTTTGATGAAGATGCCATCAGAAATAATTTTGTTCTGATTTATGAGCTGCTAGATGGTAAGCAATTGAAAGCTACTAGACTCTTAGGATTGCTTGCTTTTACCCCCCCCCACCTTTTTTTTGGAAATTTTATGAAATCCACTTTACTACTGTTTGTGTTGTGGGGTTATTTTGCTTGTCATTATCCAGCAAATGAAAAATTAGATCAAATTTGCATTTCAGAACTGTAATATTATGCAGATTAGTAATTGATTGGTATTTACATTGAAATTGCAGAGATCATGGACTTTGGTTACCCACAAAATCTTTCTCCTGAGATTTTAAAGCTTTACATCACACAAGAAGGAGTCCGCTCACCGTTTTCGTCCAAGGTTAGTTGTTTGTTTTAATAGATGCTGTTCAGAAGAACTATGACATGGAACCTTGATTTGCTATAGCTTTTTTATTTGCCAGGATTGGCTCTTCAATAGAAATGTTGTGTTAAATAGCCATTGACCTTTTCTCTTCTTGTGTTTTCACCAATGGGAAAAATAAAATAGCCTACAGATAAACCTGTCCCCAATGCAACTTTACAAGTTACGGGTGCTGTCGGTTGGCGCAGAGAAGGCCTTGTTTATAAAAAGAATGAGGTGATTCAATTTTTCCTGCTTCTCACTTCACTGGAATTTGGCCATTGTGCTGGATTTTCACATTATTTGCGTACAGGTTTTTTTGGATATTGTGGAGAGTGTTAACCTTCTTATGTCTTCAAAAGGTGGGTTATGAATTTTTTTTATAAAAAAATTCTCATGTAGCTTTTCTATATCTGTTCTTTTGGATATAATAGAATCACTGACTCGGTTGATCATAAACGACTTGGTGATTATAGGTAACGTCCTGCGCTGTGATGTAACTGGGAAGGTTCTTATGAAGTGCTTCCTCTCTGGAATGCCTGATTTGAAGTTGGGTTTAAATGATAAAATTGGTCTTGAGAAAGAGTCACAACTGAAATCTCGTCCTGCTAAAAGGTAGTTTTTTAATGGAACATAAATATCATCCCTTCCCTCCCTACTGTCAAAAAAGTATTTTGCTTGACAATTCTGTCCTTTTCTTTTTGTTATTCTTGTATTTCATTATGACCTTCCTTTTTTTTTAAGCATAATGCATCATTCTATTTTCTTTTTCATTTTCCTTTTTTCCATCTTTTCTGACTGGTTAGGCTGAGAAGTGCTTTCCTCGGATGTGATTTTTCTTCTCTAACTGAACTTTGAGCTCAGCTTGATTCTGCAATCCATTTGAAAAAAAACCCATAATAGAAGGCTTTGCCTCTGCTGGTTTACTCACCCTAATGCAGTCATAACATATGCATATATCTAACCTGGGATGAATAAATACTAAGCAGTTTTCTTTGTGAAATCATCTTTATGCTGATCTCTCTCTCTGTCATCATCGTCATCACAGTATTGGAAAGGTTTTTGCTTGCTGGGTCTTGAAACTAATCAATTATGAATTGCAACAGTATTTCATTTCCTCTTCTGCTTATAATTCATTGCTGGGATGGAATAGCCTCAGCTATTTTTGCTGCTTGGTTTTGTGATTTCTTTTTGTTTTTTACATCAACTTTTGTCTAAAAATTGATCTATTCATTTAGCGTTTCTTAGAAATCAATTCTATTTAAACACACAAATAAATTGTGCCTTGTTGGTTTTAGGCTGCAAGTTGCTATCTTTATGTTTGTTTCAATAACTTGGTCTTTGAATATGCTGTTATGCAGTGGCAAAACAATTGAGCTTGATGATGTTACTTTCCATCAATGTGTAAATTTGACGAGGTTTAACTCAGAGAAGACTGTAAGTTTTGTCCCTCCAGATGGTGAATTTGAATTGATGAAGTAAGTTGAAGAAATCTCTCTCGTGATTTGTTATATGCCTGAAGTTTATGTTTGAATTCTCAAGTTTTCCATGTGAATTTTGGAATTTGACGATAAAAATATATACCTGCTGGGGTGCCCGTCAGAGTCTTCCAAATGAATTGGTAGTTTGTCCATAAAAAGGATAAAAATAAAAATTAGATATTATTTTGTTCACTTTTGGTCTGATAATAGTCTGGTGTATCTCATACTTTTCAAAGGATTTTAATTGCATTAACCATGGTGAGTTTACTACCTTGTATGCTTGACAGTTGATTGTGTTTTGATTTTTTGCTTCTAGACAGCCTATCTGGACCCTTTATTTCCATAGACTGTTCTATTTTAATCCATCAAATCTAGACTAGCTTGAACTTCTCTTCCCCTCATTAACGATCATGCACTTTGGATTAAATTCTTCAATTATTTGAGGCTTGCTACTGAAGGCCTGTCAACATTTTTTTTATACCATAAGAAGTGCAATTAATTTCTTCAAAAATTAAAGTGGCTGGTGCTGATTTAATTGTGTCATTGTTTGATGATCTTTTAAGGTTTGATGTATTGATTTGCTCAGTGTTTTATTTTTCACAGGTATCGTATCACTGAAGGGGTTAATCTTCCATTTCGGGTATTGCCAACAATCAAGGAACTTGGTCGAACACGCATGGAAGTGAATGTCAAGGTTTGTTTTTTGGTTCAGTTATCATGCTCTATGTGGATGTTTGCAGTTGTCCAGTTATCTTATGTAGACTAATCTTCAGGTTAAGAGTGTCTTTGGTGCAAAAATGTTTGCACTGGGGGTTGTCATCAAAATTCCTGTTCCAAAACAAACTGCTAAAACCAGTTTCCAAGTTACATCTGGTCGAGCAAAGTACAATGCTGCAATTGATTGCATAGTTTGGAAGTAAGTTTGTTTAGCTTGATAAATGTGTAAATTTAATTTGTTTATTGGGTTCCTTTGATAGATTTTCTAAATATAAGAACTGCATTGTTGTATGCATCCCTTTCAATATCACGTGTTAGTCTTATATTTATTTCAAATGTGAAGGTGCATGGAAATGGCCTTAGTTTATGGTGACTTTCTGATCCAATAATGATCCTTCATACTGGTTTAGTTTATTTCTTCAAGTTCAATAATTATAATACCACCTATTCTTTCATAGCCTCTGAAGTTCAATTACACAGAAAATAATGCCAACTGGCAGAGGCCATTCTTGAGGTTGGATGACCTTTTATGAATATTTGTATACAAATTAACTTCTAGTGAAATCTGACTTGGATACAAATCATTGGAAGAGTCAGATTGTTTAATTTGTTCAAGGCTATTGAGCTCAGGCAGTACAGATAGATTCGTCCGATGCCTTTCTGAGGATTATACTGAAATGACAGTCTGTGTGCCTGTAATGCCTGCAGTGTTAATTAACATGAAGGTTTACATTTACTTGAAAATGAAAATAGATACTGATCACAGCCTTCATTAATTATTTTTTAATGAACATTCAACATTTAGTCATTGTCTCTTACACCGCACATCAGGACTATAACCAGCAATGCTTGCATGGAAAGCCTGTTGAGGTTCTATAATTATCATTTGGAAAGATGGCACAAGTGTGAACACATGTAATCTTAACTAGTCACTGTATGTGAGAAATTGAGCAAAACTATTATTCAACTATAAATACTACATAACTTACAAGCAGTTAAAATTTCTGTTAAATTTTTTGTTTTCCAAACTCTAAAAGTTGGCTTATATTTGGGGTTTTAACTGTCATCAATAACTAATGTGATAAATTATTTGGAATCTCCTTTTTTTGTGGGTTAAAAAGAAGATTTTATTGCAAAGTAATCAGATCTGAATTGCAGCAAGGAAGCATTTGCTATCCAGTGACCCTGCCATTTTTTCTACTTCATAAAGGTTTTGTCAATACTAACTTGGAAGTTTTGATGTGTATTCCAAAAGATGGAAAAACTTTAATTAATGGCTTCATCAATTATTTTTTGTAATTAATATAACGTTTTGGTGGATATTGTTATTGAGCCCAGATTTGATTTCCCATGGTATAGATGGTTTACAAGATGTCCTGCTGTCATGCTTTTTGCCTGAAAAGGAAAATCATTCTATGATGTCATGCTACTTTGGGCATGTCTTGATTGATCAACTCAGACTCTAGTGCATTTACTAATTTGTGCTTGTTGGCTTTATTGTATAATTATGTTATATTGTAAATGTCTTGTTATCTTTAGATTGCACTCCGAATGCTATTGCTCAATGGCATGTTTTTTGATCTGTTTAGGATAAGAAAATTTCCTGGACAAACCGAGCCAACCATGAGCGCAGAAGTCGAGCTGATTTCTACCATGGCAGAAAAGAAGTCTTGGACGAGGCCTCCGATTCAGATGGAGTTCCAGGTTCCGATGTTTACAGCATCTGGTTTACGTGTTCGTTTTCTGAAGGTATAGATCTGAAGTTAAAAGTTACGGATACCTTTTTTGTGTAAAGAAGCAGCTCTGACCATGAATGATTTTATGCAGGTATGGGAGAAAAGTGGGTACAACACAGTTGAATGGGTTCGTTATATTACCAAAGCAGGTTCGTATGAGATTAGGTGCTAGAAGCGATTGAATGCTGTTCTGAGACTTATATGCGGAGGACATTGCGGGGAGATTGAATCATTTGCTAGTTATTCTAGCCAGGTTGAAATGAAACCATTGCTTCTTCATTAACCTTGTTGGCAACAATGATAGAGCCTCCCTTTCCTTCCGAAATGCAGCTACTGGGTTTCTCGGCCTCTTGATTCATATTTTTGTTGTCAATATATTATTATTTGGAGTGCTTAGTGGTTGTACTGTAAAGGCTCGTCCTTTTGGCAGAACTGAAAGACAGTTTTTCCAATCACGCTCAACTGTTTGTTGCACTATTGCCAAAGTTTCTGTTTGTAATTTGATGTAATCATTAGTGACCCCAGATTGTGGTAATTTCAAGTTCTCTATCGAGTGGTGTTGGCTATTTTGGTCTGAGTTCTTCCATCAAAGCTAGTGCAAGAAAACATGGTTTATAGCTTCCACCTTACCTGCGGTGCCTCTGTGAAACGAGCTACATCGTTCAGATAGGGCGGCACGATTGTCTGCCAATGCCCATGCCATCTTAAGGATAAGCTCCTTTTGCTCTTGAGAATCTAGTGGTTTTGGAAGATGGATTTGCCTTGCCTACAGCCCCATGAAATTACAAGAACAGAACCTTGGCGTTAAGCTGGTTTAGATCCGGTTCATCGCAATGGGACTACTACAGAACGGACGTTAAATATCTACTGGGTAAAATACAAGTTTGCAAAATGATCCATCTAAAGATAATAGAGCAAGTGTTTGAAGAAGAGAGAGAATCACTGAAGTGGGGAGGAGCTTAAAAATCAATGCTCAACTGATAGAATTTTTCAAAGGCCCGAAAAACTGAAGACTGCACAGAACCATCATCTAGGTAGAGATTTTATAGATGCAAGAGATTATGAATATAGAAGAAGAAGTACAGTTTCCAAGGACAAAAATAATTATTATTATTTAAGTTGTGGTGATAGCCATGCATTTGGTTAGAACTTAGAAAAGTTCCATTCCAACCACTTAACGAATGAGACAAAAGTGACGCGGAAGTATTTGAACTATGGAAAGAGGAATGGATTATGTATTTAAGAAAGTAATAGTTGGACCACAGATATTTTTTTAATTGTTTAGAACATAGTTTTGCAGGAGTATTGGCAGACAAGTATAATAATCTATGGTTCGTTACTGGAGATAGAATTAAGAAATGAGACAATACCAAACTGAATGTTCGTCAAATTTGTAGAGCGGCACGAGGAGGATTTTTAGGAAGAAGTTCAAAAATATAATTATTTTTTATTTAATTATATGATAACAAAAATAATTACTTGTAAAAAAAATCAATACAAATTAGGAAATTCAATTCTGAATTAACTCAAGTTAATGCACTAAACCGACAACTCAAGTTATGGACTTATATGAGTTCAATAATTTTTAAAAAAATTATTTTTATTTAATCATATGATAAAAAATAAATGCTCGTAAAATTAAGTATTAATTCAATGTCGACATGTTTGTTTGAGACCACAATAACCTCATAGAAAGTAAAACAAAATAAATTATGAAACTTAATTCCTAATTAAGCAAAGTTAACCTACCAAATCCGTGATTTGAGTCATGAACTCTATAAATCAAAATAAAGTTTTGAACTAAATCTTTTAATTTCAAAACTAAAAGGACCAGAAAGAAAATTTGATAAAATCCCAAGGCACAAAGGCATTAACACAATTCTTTTAAAAGACTTCCCATTCTTTTTCCGTTTCAATTTTGTTCCTTCTATTTTTATTTTTTCTTAAATAATAAAATAATATTATTTTTTTTCATGATACTGAGTACCAAACTAATAATGCAATTTTTTTTATTTGGATTGAGATGACTCTATAAAATTAGATTAAAACAAATCATCTACCTCAAATCCCAATAAACACAACAATGAAAGATCAATTTGAAAAAAAAAAGAATTTGATTATTTGAAGGGGAAAAAAAGAGAGAAAGATGACAAAAGATGACTTGACTGGTAACTGAAAGTTTACCTAAAAAAACAAAGTTTCTCATAGAATGAAAGACTTTTGATCCTTAAATGAGTACGTATATGAGAGAGTTGAGAGAGA
>Ga0307517_10009197_pt1 | contig 14055 bp, 7 predicted proteins | sample 23_EM_MG_FD_194515 | JGI IMG/M metagenome (GOLD analysis project Ga0307517, IMG submission 194515) | Populus trichocarpa ectomycorrhiza microbial communities from riparian zone in the Pacific Northwest, United States - 23_EM | ecosystem: Host-associated > Plants > Roots > Unclassified | place...
AGTTAAAATTTCATGATGATTGAAGATTGAGAAGGAATTCAAATAAGGTTTGTAAGTTACCATGTAAAATTATCTTTATTTACCTTATTGTATTTGGATTTTTTTTCTTACCTAGCTTAGAACTTTTAATTTAATTAGTATTTTACTATTTAGTAATTTTAATGCTAAATGGATTCTATTAATTAGGTGAGTTTTAATTAGGAATCCTTTTCTATAAAGGATTTTAGTTTTAATTATGAATCATTTTCTATAAAAGATTTTAAAACTAATATATATAGAGATGCCTAGTTTATTTTGAGATTGAAGATTCTTATTTAGACTTTTAATAAAACACTAGAGAGTTTTCTCTAAATTGTTTTACAGCTTAGGCCTTTAACCTTAAGGCTTGAAAACCCTAGCTTTTATCCACGCTATACGCCGCGTCAATGATGAATATCTGTAAAAAATACAAGGCATGTAAAGATTATGAAAGTTAGACATCTCACCCCATAACTCCATGGAAAACCAGGAATGTCATCACTCTTGACTTCTGTGACCCTATAAAGCAACGTCTTTGTTCAGTAACCCCAATGTACAGATCAGGGTGTCCAACTTGGTTCACCAACTGTCACATATTCATAAGTTACAGAGAGCACAAATAAAATGAAAGGAGTGATTATATGCCTTCAATCAAACATAATATAATAGAAGATTAATAACATTGAAACAGCACTCAACAACCAATGTAATATTTTGTCTCGTTTAGAGCATGAAAAGTATGATACTTTCTTTAAAACAATACCATAAACTTCAATGCAACATTAAAAACTAACAACAACATTGTAACTAAAAGCAGAAAAGAACCCTACACTCATCTTTCGCAAACAACAGTTAGATGTAAGAACAAGAGTTCTGTTATGAACGTTTCAGATTATACGTGTGTATGCAGCAAGAAATACTGCATAGCTTAACTTCTGACCTGCATTCAGAATAAAAGTTAATATCTTTTCCATTATGCTCTTCCAATCTGGAAAAAAAGCAATTCTTTAAAGTCTTGGTATAACCTTTTAGAGTTGTAGTTTTTTAAACCAGCATTGGAACACCTCAGAAAATTGGCTATTCAGAATAACAGCGAGGCAGTATATTTAAGCATCAAATTCCTCTTTTCTTTTTTCTCCTGGGAGCAAAATAAGCTTTTAAACTAGAAATTGCAAATTTCCTACCATCTCAACGAGCCATCTCCATAACACATCATTTTAATATGATCAAGATGCAGATGCTTCAAATCCCTAGAAAAGAACTAGTTGATGATAGATAAATTTGAAATGAAAGAAAACCAAGTGTATTGTGTAGTATAGACTAATCGTGCAGAAATAAACATGATTCCAACTGATTGACATCACCAAAATAAAAAAATACTTCCAATGATTACGATTATGTGGAGTTCTTACAAGGTCTAAGCATCATAACTTACAAATTAATCTCATTTTCCGACCATATTAATTAACAAATATATATCACCGTCAGTCAGAGATAACATGATCAGAAGTTGTTAGAACAAAATAAAATTTTGCAAGCGATTATGCAAATGGTTCATGCAACAGTAAAGCCCATTACTCAATCCCACTTTATTTGAGCACCAAAGCAAAAGGAAAGAAAGAAAACACTGAGGCAGTAGAAGTTCATTGCCCTTAAGCATCAAAATATAGAAATGTATATTTCTAAGCATAGATCTTATAGAAATATCATATATAGATGATGTAAGCACTACAAACAACTAGGAATTAGGAAATCACCATAAGCCAAAAGAATGGCTTTCCAAAAGGCCAGCATACCTCATTGTTGATGTCATCTAGAATCCTTTGACCATCTTGAATCTCATGTTCCCCTTCTCTTCTGGCAGTAAGCCATGTAGTATGACCTGTCCCAGATACAATCTTTTTGACAGAAACTGCCTTGTACCTTGGACCTACTGCAGAAACACCAGATGATAATGCAGCATGGAATTGGATTTCCCCTGTGCCTGCTCAATAAGTGAAAGTAGCAGAGATATGAGATAACATGTCATATGATTAGACAATGAATAGGTAAGTACATACTGTGCATTGTCTATTCCATTTTAGTTGCAAAAGTTGAAGTAACAAAAACAGAGATGAATAATTAGATACCGCAAGGTTTGTCTCGATCCCTTGCAAATACAAGAGCAACTGCAGCAGAAAAATATTCACTGCTCTCATAGTCATTTCTTGACTCTACGCCATTTCTGTACAAGAATTGGGCTCTCTCGTCACCGATAATGATAGTGTCACTTGACATGGCATGATCTGCAACAGAACATAATATCAACTTAAGTAGCAACACAGGAGATTGCTATGTGACAGTTTATGATGTCTCGCAATCCTTTCAAAATGTGGGACAAGAATTAAATGGCCAATTATTTTGTTAGCTAAATAGATATGAGTTTGCTTAGTCCACTTTCTAGTGATTAACCAAACAGATAAGATAAGTGACAATTTTTTATATTCTTAAATAACCTATTGCTGCAGGTAGAGCATGGCAGAAAAGGAACCTACTCTCATCAACCTCTTATGACTCTTCCAGAAAACAAAATGAACAAATAATAGATGCAAAAATTTCTTCCTCTTAACACTGTTTGGTTTCAGAATGTATATAAATATGAACCTTCAGATCAACTATGCCAATTAATTGCATAATTTGCATTAGCAGTCCTTGCCATGTCAGGGTCCCAAAAGAAAACATTTTCTGTGGACAAGACAATCCTTGCTCTATTTTCCTATAAAGAACAACAAAAAAAGGAAGAAAGAATGCTTCCTTAGTTGAGAAAGCTCACCCAGCTTTTCCATGACAGGTTTCTGGTCAGCATCTTCATCCTATAGCAGGACCAAAGTCACATCTTAGCAAGAATCTCACTCAATAAAAGGATGTGCGAGCAAGTTGGAAAACATTAGCTTACTCCAAACATTATAATGCCAACTGGTGATGCACAACCAGAAATAGAAGTTGCATAATCCTTAATATCCATCACAAAGTTATCAACCATTGTCGCTCGACATCCCTGATTCACTTCAACAAAACATCCACAAGAGCAGTTATCTTATAGACAAAAAACTCATAAAGCTCTACATACTTCCTCTAAAATAATAATCGGTGTATGCTACACATCACATATGCCAATCATCAAGAATGACATGATTATTTCGCTCTACCTTATTGTCCCCATTTCCTTTCCCAAATCAAGCTCAGAGCCACGGAACCATTCAACTTGGCGCAATAGAAAATGAAGAATCCTATAGAAAACATCATTTTTACAAACTGAAGTTTAGTTACCTTTCTTGGTTGAAACAGCGGGATGGCATCAACTTTTAGTCCTGGTAAAAACCCCACAGTCAAAATAATACCATTGCATGGATTTGATTCTCCATCAACCCAATATTCTTCCAACATAACCTACACAAGTACATATTAATTAAAAAGAAGCCAGTTATGTATGCTTCCAACGTAACCTACACAAGTAAATATTTATTAAAAAGAAGCCAGTAATGTAGTCTTTCATATTTCTTAAAAAGAACAAAACTAAAAATCCTTTACAGTGCTGACCTCTCTATGTTCATCAGTAACAGCATCTCTTCCCATGATTCCACTTGTACAAGACACAATAATTGGAGTTTGGAAACCAAGTTTTGTTGCTAACTGCAAAACAAACCATACCAAGTAAACGTTATTATGTTAACCAAAAATAAGAAAGCCAAAAAATGTCAGGAGGAAATACTTTAACGAATGATAAATTTTACAAAATTGAGTCTTTCACTCAAATCAACTCCACTGCCAATAACATTTGCAATGGCAAAATGTGGTCTAATTGGCTCTGAGAGAACCTTATTCACCACCTCTTCTAATGCAACCTGTTTGATCATCAAAAACACAAAAACCCAATTCAAGTTAGAGACTTTACACTACACTAAAGATCTTTTCTTCATTTTTCAAGGTCCCAACAAGACTCTTCCAATGCAAATATTGATATCATTGAAAAACACCAAAAACCCAATTCAAGTTAAAGACTTGCACTACACTTATGATCGTTTATTTATTTTTCAAGGTCCCAACAAGACTCATATAAATGTAATTATTGATATCATCGAAAAACACAGAACTCCAATTCAAGATAGAGACAGAATTTGCACTAAAGATATAATCTTTATTGATTTTTTTGAAAACCCAACAAACCTTTTCGTCTGGATTGAGAGAAAAAGCAGAGGCAAACTTTGGTTTGTAGAGGATTTGATTGCAAATTTGGTTCCATGATTTACTAACACAAGCTGCTGATGCAAAGGATAAAGCTGGTAGTCTCTTTAGTATGTTTAGGATAAGGTCTTCGTTTATTGATGCAAAGCTTGTCATTGGCGTTTTGGGTTCTTTTGGTTTCTCCTCTATTGTTGTCAGCATTCTACAACTGTTGCTGAAAATATATAGGTTTTTTTTTTCTCTGCAAACGACTTGTCATTTGAATCTGATTAAACGACAACTGTTTTTGAGTTTCTGCCAAGGAGTCGTTTTGTGCGTTTCATTACACGTTGGCGGCATTTTATTATTCTTTAGTATTTATTTTACTCCATCAAAAATGATAATATTTTCAAATAGGATATATATATATATATATAAATAAATAATTGACATATTATTATTTTACCTATTTATTTATTTTTTCAACAAATTAGGGTATTTTCAAACCTCTTTTCAGATAATTGAGCAATACTAACCACATCTAAACTTGCATATTTATTTATTCACATCGTTCTTCTATTCAAACTAGAAAGAATAGTATAGAAAGTAAATTCACTTATCCTCCAAACCAAATTTTAATTTTTTTTATTATATTTTACTAAAAAAAGATATTAGTTGTGTATTTAAAATTGTTATTAAACTTGACTTATTCCGTGTAAGATTTAAATTATAAATTAACATGTTAATTTAATTTTTGAAAAAAAATAAAAAAAATATTATTTAAAAAAATAATTAAATCATTAGTTTTGATCGATCTGAATTTAAATTTTAATCAGTTCAACCTAACCTAACTTAGTTTAGGTATTGAATCATCACATCAAATTGATTCAAGTTTCATGAAAATAGTTTTTTACATGTATAATAATTCCTTTTTTTTCCTATTTTTTCCAATCATAGGTGGTAGACAAGATTTAAGAGTTTGTTAACATTATGGAACGGAATGACTTGGTTGTATGAACTATGAAATTAGAGATAGAAATTGGCACTCATAGGTTAAGTTTTTTTATATTTATATTTTATTCATTATTTATTAAATAAAAAATTTAATTTTCATATCCTATCCATCAAGTTTTGAGTATTTATATAGATATCTGACTATTATTTATTATTTAATATAAAATAAAATTATAATGTATATATATTTGAAGTGCATGTGTATATGTATATATATATATTATATTGATATTAAAATATGTATATATTATATTGGATTCAAAAAATAAAAATGTTGCAATATATATTTATATAATATAAGTATATATTTGAGTTAGGTTGGCGATATTCATCGGATAAAATATTCATAAAAAAAAACCACCCACTCGGTTCAGATTAAGTTGGGTTAGAATTAAATTATCATCCAGTATGAACTAAAGGCTTTCCACTTCAATCTGTTCTTTTTTTTTCCTTCTCTTTTTTTACCCTGAACAATCATGCAATTCTTAGTTTTGAGTGTATTTTGTTCACTGCATGTGTAAGACACTAGAGTCTAATAAAGGAAGCAAGACTTTTAGGCAAAGGAGATCATATAGAAAAGGAGTGATCCTCTCCAATACAGTTCCATACATTATTATGCATACAAACATCAAGCATCTACTGCTTTTTTAAGGTTGACGAAACATAAATGACAAACTAAAGAGCTTCAACTGTAATTAGACTGACAACTACATACCTGTCCAACTCCTCTAATGCAGCAAAGTATCCTGCTAGTCCAAACTCTGGAAACACTTCATAGAAGAGAGAGCCAGCGATTCATTTCCGGAAAATGGTAAACATAACAAGAGATGCAGGAAATTGCCATTCTTTTCGCTGTTACAGGATTTACTCATGCTTAACTCCTAATAGAGATTAATTCTCTACGGATGGTGGAAGATATGACATAACCAAATATATTGTGCTGTAAACATGGAGACAGCACCTAGGGGAGTTTACATCTTCGTATTCTTCATTCATCAAGCTTTCGGGGCCCCTTCCAATTTCTCCTCTGCAGAATAATCCTGCTACTGGAGCCGTAGGAAAGCTGTCGCAAAATGGATAGCTATCAACAAAAGAGTCCCCGAAGAATGACTCGCCACGACGATAGCAAGAGAAAATGAGACCACCGAGAACTTCTTTCTTGTCATCCTTGTCAGCAAACTTGCTCAAATGAAGATAATTTTTGCTTTTCAGTTCTGCCTTCAGGGCTAAAAGTTTGTTAAAGGCGTGATCACATGTTGATGAAGCAGTTTCAGAATCTGACTGGTAGAATAGGAAGGAATCACCAGGCTGGATGCCAACACCATTGACATTAAAGTAACGGCCACCTCCTCTGTTTAAAGTCAAGAGAAAACACAGTCAATCTACATATTTGGTGCTATTGATGATCAAAGAAATCCTGAACATATATATATTCTGGACCAGATATATTTGTTACCAAATAAAAAACATAATGTAAGACACAGTACAGATGGAAACTGATCGCTTATCTTACCCTCTTACTTCGTAGAAATCCAAACATCTTCCTGGTGTCCAAATTCCGGAATCATTGGTGCTTATAGTTTCTTTTGTGACACCAATGTAGATATCAGCAGACTTATTTGCGTCCCTGAACTGCAACAGATTCATTTGGTTAATTAAGGAAGAAAATAAGTTTTAAAACAATATACTGATGAGACACTCTCCTTCAAAAGCACAAGGAAATACTCCACTTTTAAATTAGATTTGTCGATAACAGCAATTTCTCAGTTGTATGTCTTAAACTCAACAGCAAAACCAAGAAACTGTGAAGGGATAGTCAGATGGGGACTATGAGGCAAACTTCTAATCAGCCTTAATTAATACCAGTTTCAATTTAATAAACATGGAACTTCATCTACCCAGTTTGAACATCAAAAAATGGCAATTAAGCAAATGTAGTTGGGCATAGCATGGTGGTTCAGCTTTGTGTCTAGATGTGAATTAGTTCATTACAGAACTCTTAACATAGATCTTTCGCAAAACAATAGAAGAGGAAATCCCGTCATTTCTTCACTTTTCTAGAACAGTAAAAAGACAAAAAAAAAAAAACCTGTTGTTTGAGATCATTTAAAATCTCCCCGGCAGCCACAATGCCATTCTGTCCTTTCAGTTTTGCACTGATCCATGAACACTCTGAATCTTTCTGTAGAACAGAAGCTGCCTCTAGTGTGGGACCAAATGGCATTACACCTTTTGACATTGTCACGTGGAATTGAATTTCTCCTATACCTGCATACCCAAAAGCCCAGAAAAGACATCAAAACAGAATCATGATCTTCAGCAAATACAGCAACTGCAGAAATGTAGACTGCTGTATCTAACATATTTTGGAAGCTTCAAAATTAAGATACCTGCTACATCATTTTTACTTTTAAAGTGCAGCACATTGTGATTGGTAATTTTAGCATAATTTGCTTCAATTCATACAAATCATCAAGTACCTTCAGGCTTGTATCTGTCCCTTGCAAATACAAGAGCAACAGCTTGAAAGTAGCAAGTATGAGCAAGATGGTTTAGAGAATTATCCCCATTTCTGAAAATAAAGTTGGCACTTGCATCGCCTACAATGACTGTTTCTTCTGGCATGGCACAATCTGCAAAGTTGAAATGTCATCAGCTACATATGTAAGCTGTGCCACGGCAAGAAATGCAACAAAGGATTGAGCCAAGACACCCTCTACCTCAATTATGTATGTGGTAACAAGATACTTACCCATCTTTGAAACAATAGGTTTCATGTCAGTGGTTTTATCCTAGACAATCAACAATGTCACATGTTAGCAACCAAAGAAAATTAAAAGAATTTAATTAAAACATTATGCAAGGATGCCAACTTACTCCAAATATTATGATCCCAGTAGGGGCTGGACAATCTGATACAGCAGATGTGTAATGTAAAATATCCATCACAAATTTGTCAACCAAGGTATTGGATTCCTGATAATGGTGGAAAATATTGCAAGTCAACAACCCATTATGCGTACAAACAATGAAAAATAGCTTTCATACTTATAGATTTCAATGTCATAGAATTTTATGCTTCACTGAGTGTGATGGCCACCATTCTCAATGCATTATTACTTAAGACCGGGCATACATCACTTCCCATTAAGAATAATACACCTTACCTGCATCGGTCGTAACAGTGGAATGGTGCCAATTTTAAGCCCAGGTAAAAATCCAACAAGCAAAACTAATCCTCGGTCAAATCTATCCGATTCTTGCGAATTAGGACCAGCAGTTGTTGTTTCCCATTTTTCCTGCATAATATTTTCATAAGATTTGGCATCACTACATCCAGATATTTTAATTAATTTACATAAACACGCATATGAAATGAGAAGAAACACACAAACCTCATACAGTTCATCAGCAATGCCATCAACACCAATGATTCCACTGGCAATATTAGTAATGATTGGGATGCTTGAACCTAGTTTTTTAATTATCTGCATTATGGAATCAAAAGTTTGTTCACATTGGAAGAGAGAAGAGGGAATCTAGAGTCAAATTAACCATATACAACCATATGAAAGATTCAGCAGAGAATTATTACCAGTCCATGAGTCAGTTCCAAGTTAAACTCCTTGCTGATGCAAGCAATAGCAAAGTGTGGACGAATAGGCTCAGAGAGAACCTGTTCAATAACCTCTTCCACAGCATCCTTGCAATCATAACACAAAAACTGGTGAGCTCTATTGGTTTTCTTTGGTACAACGAAGGAAAACAATTTAACACGAAAGGAAATCTTGAAGATTTCTATGCATTTCGTTTATTTTTATTTATTTTTAATTCATTTCCACTATTTTCTTCCTTTTTTTACTTGATAAAAACTTTGGTTAGTCATTACAGTTCAATTCCAGCCACGCATGCAAATGTGTTATCCACATAAATGCTGACAAATTGGACAATCTCATTAGGAACAATAAAATTCTTCTTGTTTTTTTCAACCAGAAGTAGGAACAATACCAATCCCAGCTGCGCATGCATGAGGCACGCCAGCGAATATGTCCTATGAACATATATGCTGACTGAAATCAGGCAATCACATCAACAATGATGAGTTCCTCCGATTTCTCCAACCGGAGGAACAATTAATACCAATTCCAGTTGAATGTGCATGACATACACCAGAAAACATGTTCTATGATCATATATGCTGACTGAAATTGTACAATCACATTAGCAACAATAGAGCTCCTCATGCTTCTTCAATTGGAGGAACAATTAATATCAATTCCAGTTGCGCATGCATGACACGCAATGTCAAATATGTTCCGTATGAAAATATATGCGAACAACAGGATTCCTCTTGTTTTCTCCTGCCGAAAGGAACAATTTCAGTTGCGCGTGTCATGCACGTGCATGCAAATATGTTATGTGAATATATAGTTTGACAACAGGATTCCTCTTGTTTTCTCCGCCTGAAAGGAACAATTCTAGTTGCGCGTGTCATGCACGTGCATGCGAATATATTCGGTGAACATATATGCTGTCTAAAATTGGACAATTTGTCCGATCAAAAGAAAAAATACCAATTTTCATAACTGGATTTGAAAATATTTGAATGTATAACAACTTACATGGAGAGAAGGGTTGAGGGAGAGAGCAGAAGCAAGCTTAGGCCTTTTGAGTATTTGACTGCATATTTTGTACCAGCGTTTGTTAACACAGGCAGCATATGCAAAGGCCAAAGCCGGTAACCTTGAGAGTATGTTTTGCATTATCTCTTCAGTCACAAGGGAGAACCCACACCTCATTCTTCCTGATAGCTGCTTAGCCATTTGAGTAGTACTTCTATATGCAAAGCGCATGTACAGTTTTGCATGGAAAAGATAGGAGAGGTGCTGCCTATTTTATACTTGGTGAGAGAGTGCAGCAATTCATTTTGAAAAGGGAGTTATCTTTTCCAGAATCTTGTTGCAATTAAGGCCATTTAAGGAGATTGTGATTCTTTTCCTTTATTGGTTTCTGGTTTTGGATTCTCTGAATTGAATGGGTTTTGGTGTTTTCTGTCAGAACCAGCTCCTCTTTTGCTTGTTTTATCTGATTTCATATCCCACTTCAGTATCCATATTTATTTGCTTTGTTTACTCATGTTTTTGTACATATCCTCCATAAGGTAAAAGGCATTAATATGGTGGAGGATGCCTTCATTTTCAATCCTAAAAATGAACCCATAATAAAAGCTACTTGTTCCTTGAGGTTTTCTTTTCATCTTTAGAAACCGGTTGCAATCAAGTTGCAAGAGCATTTGACATGAAAGTTTTTCGAATGATTTTGGTGTTGTTGACAATGAATTATGGTCCATCTATGTATAAAGAATTCCTCTGTTTTCAAATATCAATATCTAGTTTTATAGACCTCCAATTAGTTGTTTCTTGTCTTCAAACTAGCTTTCCTAAAGATCAGCTGCAGCCCCTCTTCCTCAAAGGTAGATTGGCAACTTTTCCTTCAACCACTCCCTTGGAGAAGTGATATTTATGTTTGTTTTTCGCATGAAACCTCATTTTCCCCCCTAAGATATTACCTAATTATTCTTATTTTCATCACAACCAGTTACTTCTCTCAATTCTGATCCAAACCTGTTAGAAATTAGGTAATATTGACCAATTCCAAGACCAAAATACAAGTAGAAAACACTTGAGAGTTCCTGGATGGAGGGGAAACATTGTCTAATTTTGAATTGATTTGAAACAAATTTAGGGACAATTTTTTGTCCCTAACAAATGGATCCATTTTGGATGAACTTGAAATTCAAGTATAAGTAAGGGGCAAAAATTTATGTATGTATCCCAATATCAATCATCATAGTTACAGACTCACTGCAACAGGATCCTAAATGTGCTTAGTTTATCAGAGGTGATAAGAAATTTGTAAATCTGCTGGGCTCTTGAAAGCATCAAGTTCTTGGTCTATGTACAGAAATTTTTTTCCTCAAATATCTGCAAGGAATTGCAGGATTATAAATGTCAGGGTAGTAAAACTTTACAGGTAAGGAAATGTACCAGAAATGAAATAATCGGTCTCAACAAGAAATAGAATTCTTTGACAATGGCACATGTTTTGGTGACAAAAATGTGAATCTCTATGTACAAAAGAGAGAAGCTGCTCTTTGTTCCTGATACAGTTGTTCTCTAGACAAATTGAGGACATTGTCAGTATTCATCTGTATTAAATGCCTCACTTTTCAAGGTAGAATTCATCACCCTTCTACTTGTCTATTCTTTTTGAATGATAGAGCATGCAGTAGAGCGAGAAAGAACTCAGAGGCCATTAGAATTTGACCTTTAACCATGTCATATGCAGAGTCAAGGCCAGTTAACATGGTAAAAGTCTTGTCTTGTTCTACCTCTTTAATTCTAACATTTATATCACTTGTTATATGAGTGTATTGGGTTAATTCATCCCACATGCCTCCAAGAGTTCCATTGTATTGCCATATGCCTTTTTTAAGTTCATAAATCTTTGCAAAATTATTTTTTCACCATATATTTCTTTATGGGCCTTCCACATCTCCTCAGCAGTAGTTCGAAAATACATACCTTCGACTAGTCACGGTTCCACAGAGTTGATCAACAATGATCTGACAAGATTGTCTCCAGATGCAGGGTTATCAGGTGCTGGAGCTGGCTTCTTTCCAGCAACAAAACCCATCTTGGATCTGCTGTAGAGATGCATGCTTGCTGCTTTGGACCAGATCACATAATTCGTTCCATTTAAGAGCATAGGGGAAGTATTCAGATTGGGGTTGTTGTCTTCATGGACAATAATGATATTGGGATTAGAGGAAGGTTCCAAGGTTTTAGTCATCACAGACTTCTACATTGGGACAACTTTTGAAAATACTGAAGTTTTATTGCTTTGATACCATGTTGTGAAATATGGACAATTTAGAAAAGTGATGCATGTTCTCTCTCATTCAGACATGAATTTACAGTGTACAACTACAGCTACATAGTAGAAGGAAAGAAGATAAAGTTTTAACGGTAATCGAGAAGGTGGTAGATAATAACTAGAGAGTCCCAGGCCGGCGTTGGTTAAATTTTTTTAATATAAAAAAACATGTTTAGGTGATGCTGAAATTATTATTTTTTTTAAATCCAGATTATTAATTTGCCTACGCTAAAAAAATTTAATTAATTTAATAATATAATTAAAATAAATATTTACAGTAAATAAAAATAACTAAAATAATCAGCAATAATTAACTATAAATATCAAGTTGCCAACATCATATTCTCCATTCATATTCGGGAGAAAAAATAAATTTTAATATAAAAAATTTTCAAAGTAAAAATAAAAATAGAAATTAAAAGAATGATAATCAAATATGATATGAAAAGAAAAACTAAAAAAAATAAAATCATATAAAAAAATTAATTTTATAAATTATCTCGAATAAAACATATATTAATTAAATAAACATATACCAAATATAAAAAAAAAAACAAATTAAAGAAATATTTTGAAGATTTTAAAGATCAGACATGTAAATTGAGATAGAGAAAAAAATAAAGGGGGGAAAGAGTATTAAAGCCAAACTAGAAGTTTGTAAATCACATGTGGCATCTAGGAATGGAGATGTCATTGAGATGATTTAAAAATCGCCCATAAAGTCATTGTTTGGTGTTAAGCCTTTTTTTAAGCACTACTCAAATAGCGTGGACATAACCTGTAAAAGTGATGTGATAACTATTTTTGTTTTTATAATAATATATATTTTTTAAAAATTATTAAATTTTTCCTCGATTAACTTGATTATAACAAGAAAAAACATGCTAAAAAACTTTACTTTAAAAAAGTAATTTAATTATTTTGTTGTGCTTTAAAAAATAAAAATACTAGAAGCTCATGTATATGAGTTAAAAAAAATTTAAGAATTATTTAATTATTTTATTATGCTTAAAAGATATTAAAAGACTAATTTGTTACCTGAATAATCTAATAATAATTAATGGAATTTGTGAAATGATTATACTATTTATAATAACCAAGTCAATGGTATTTTTTTTTTTGTTGACAATGACAAAACAATCATTGTATTATTACAATTCACAACGTTATGAGTTTGAGTTTGTTTATAGAGTGAAGCTCTAATCCTTTTTTGTTTTTTTTATGGAGAGATTTCTTCAACAGCAGCCGTACCTAGGTTGTTTTGCATTCCCCTTCAATTTGTTTATGTTATCCAAAATTTCTAAATTATTGAACAAGTGAGCATATATATATATGTTTGGTTTATAATCATGCAAAAATATAAGTTCTTGGTGATTTTGTAATCAAACAAAGATAAAATTAACAAAACACTAAGTTGTGTGACCATTTCACTGTAGTAATTTTTATTGTGCATTCTCTCGTAAATTATTGTGAATTGAAGTAGTGGTTTTTTTTAAAAAAATTTAATTTGGTTTATTTTTTTTTTCACAATTGAACCCTTATAGGCTCAAATTAATAGTCAATCAGTTCCTTTTCTTTTAAGAGATGATAAAATTGAAAAATAGAGGATCATAATAATAAAAAAAAACATGAGTAAAATAGGTGACAAATTCTAATTTCTTCCATAAATTTTAGTTTAGTCCCCCATATTTTTCACTTAATAGGTGATTAGTCCCTTCGGTTTTTTAAAATTTAATTTTGATACCAAACTTTATTTTCATTATTTTTCAGTCTATTTTTTGTGAGAGGAGACAGAAAGCCCACTGGATTCTATGTAAAGAGAGAAAACTCATTATCGACATTTATTCCGACCACCAAAATAATTAAAATTGGTGTCAACAGGTT
>Ga0307517_10009198_pt1 | contig 14052 bp, 13 predicted proteins | sample 23_EM_MG_FD_194515 | JGI IMG/M metagenome (GOLD analysis project Ga0307517, IMG submission 194515) | Populus trichocarpa ectomycorrhiza microbial communities from riparian zone in the Pacific Northwest, United States - 23_EM | ecosystem: Host-associated > Plants > Roots > Unclassified | place...
ATCGAACGGCGGCTGGGCGAAATACCGGCGTCAGCTTGCGCCCGCACTGTCGCGCGCCAAGGGACCTGCCCTTCGGAGAACACCGCGTATGAAATTCATGCCCATGATCGTCCTGGCCGCGCTCGCGGTGGGAACCGCCGCCTTCGCCCAGGACCCGGCCCCCGCTGGCGGCGACCGCCCCGCGCCCTCGCCGGAGATGCTGGCCGCCCGCAAGGCCGTCATGGAAAGCTGCGCCGCCGACATGAAGACGCTCTGCGACGGCAAGGCCGGCCGCGAGGCCATGATGTGCATGCGCGAGAACGCCGACAAGGTCAGCGCGCCCTGCAAGGACTCCATGGCCAAGATGATGGCCGCCCGCCAGGCGGCGCGCCCGCAATAGGGGCCCGAAAGAAGGAGCCCCTAAGGGGCTCGCCGGGCCGGGCCTTCAAGGGGCGTTGACAGAGCCGGGGGCCCGCCCCCACTTTCCGCGCTCTTTGAACGGTCCGGGCGCTCCGCCCGCGGAGCCAGACACCCCCCGCATGAACGTCGTCGTCGTCGAGAGCCCGGCCAAGGCCAAGACCATCAACAAGTACCTGGGCTCGGACTACATCGTCCTGGCGTCCTACGGTCACGTCCGCGACCTGCCGGCCAAGGACGGCTCGGTCAGGCCCGACGACGACTTCGCCATGTCGTGGGACGTGGACGTGAAGTCCGCCAAGCGCCTCTCCGACATCGCCGCCGCCATGAAGGGCGCCGACCGTCTGATCCTCGCCACCGACCCCGACCGCGAGGGGGAAGCCATCTCCTGGCACGTGCTGGAGGTGCTGGAGAAGAAGAAGGCCATCAAGGGCATGGCCGTCGAGCGGGTGGTGTTCAACGCCATCACCAAGGCCGCCGTCACCGAGGCCATGAAGAACCCCCGCGCCATCGACATGGAGCTGGTGGACGCCTACCTGGCCCGCCGCGCGCTGGATTACCTCGTGGGCTTCACGCTCTCGCCGGTGCTGTGGCGCAAGCTGCCGGGCTCGCGCTCGGCCGGCCGGGTGCAGTCGGTGTGCCTGCGGCTCGTGGTCGATCGCGAGATCGAGATCGAGAAGTTCAAGACCCAGGAGTACTGGACGGTCGAAGCCGACGTCTCCACCGGCTCCGACCCCTTCGTCGCCCGCCTGGCCAAGCACGAGGGCAAGCGGCTCACCAAGTTCGACCTGGGCAACGAGACCAGCGCGTTCGCCGCCCGCGACGCCGTCAAGGCCGCGACCTTCACCATCTCCGCCGTCGAGAAGAAGCCCGGCAAGCGCTCGCCCGCCCCGCCCTTCACCACCTCGACCCTGCAGCAGGAGGCCTCGCGCAAGCTGGGCTTCGACGCCAAGCGCACCATGCAGGCGGCGCAACGCCTCTATGAAGGCATCGACATCGGCGGCGAGACCACGGGCCTCATCACCTACATGCGGACCGACGGCGTGCAGACCGCGCCCGAGGCGCTGGACGAGGCCCGCAAGGTGATCGGCAATGTCTACGGCGCCGACTACGTGCCGGAAAAGCCGCGCTTCTATTCCACCAAGGCCAAGAACGCCCAGGAAGCCCACGAAGCGATCCGGCCGACCAGCCTCGCCCGCAATCCCGGCTCGCTGCGGCTGGAAGGCGACCTCGGCCGGCTCTACGAGCTGATCTACAAGCGGATGATCGCCTCGCAGATGGAAAGCGCCCGCATCGAGCGCACGACCATCGACCTCGACAGCGCCGACGGGAAGACCGGCCTACGCGCGTCGGGCCAGGTGGTGCTCTTCGACGGCTACCTGAAGGTCTACGAGGAAGGCCGCGACGACGCCGACGACGAGGAGAGCGGCCGCCTGCCGCAGGTCGCCCAGGGCGAGGCCGCCAAGGCGACCGCCGTGCGCACCGACCAGCACTTCACCGAGCCACCGCCGCGCTATTCGGAAGCCAGCCTCGTCAAGAAGATGGAAGAGCTCGGCATCGGCCGGCCCTCGACCTATGCCTCGGTGCTCAGCGTGCTGCGCGACCGCGCCTATGTCCGCATGGACAAGACCCGCTTCATTCCCGAGGACAAGGGACGCCTGGTCACGGTGTTCCTGGAAGAGTTCTTCCTCAAATATGTCGAGTACGACTTCACCGCCGACCTGGAAGAGAAGCTCGACCTGGTCTCGGCCGGCGAGCTCGACTGGAAGGTGCTGCTCAGGGAATTCTGGAAGGACTTCTATCCGAAGACCGAAGAGATCCTGGGCCTCACCACCCGCCAGGTGCTGGACGACCTCGACACCGCGCTCGCGCCCTTCCTCTATCCACAGAAGGTCGACGGCTCCGACGTCCGCGCCTGCCCCACCTGCGGCGCCGGCCGGCTGAGCATGAAGACCAGCCGCTTCGGCCCCTTCGTCGGCTGCTCGAACTATCCGGAATGCCGCTACACCCGCCCCATCGGTCAGGCCGAGGACGGCGATGCGCCGTCCGGCGACCGCGAGCTGGGCGTCGATCCCGACACCGGCATGACCGTCTTCCTGAAGTCCGGCCGCTTCGGCGCCTACGTCCAGCTGGGCGACGGCGAGAAGCCCAAGCGCTCCAGCCTGCCCAAGGGCTGGTCGGCGCCCGACATGGACCTCGAAAAGGGCCTGCGGCTGCTCAGGCTGCCGCGCGAGGTGGGCAAGCATCCGGAGGACGGCGAGCCAATCCTGGCCGGCATCGGCCGGTTCGGGCCGTTCGTGCTGCACGCCGGCACCTACGCCAACCTCTCGGGCGCCGACGAGGTGTTCGAGGTTGGTCTGAATCGCGCCGTCGACCTGCTGGCCCAGAAGCGCGCCGGCGGCGCCGGACGTCGCGGCGAGGCTACGGCGCTGAAGGACCTGGGCGCCCACCCCGCCGATGGCCAGCCCGTGCGTGTGCTTTCCGGCCGCTACGGCCCCTACATCAAGCACGGCGCCACCAACGCCAACGTGCCGCGCGGCTCGGACCCGCAGGACATGACGCTCGACGCCGCCCTGCTGCTGCTCGCCGAGCGCGCGGCCAAGGGCGGGTCCGGCAAGAAGAAGCCGGCCCGCGGCGCCAAGACCAAGGCCGAGCCCAAGGCGGCGGGGGCGAAGAAAGCTCCAGCGAAAAAGAAGCCCGCCGCCAAGAAGAAGCCGGCGGTGAGGAAAACCGAGGCCACCGCCTGATCCCTCCCCAATCGAAAAGCTTGACCTTTCGGGAGACATTGCCTTCAGGCACTCTGCCGAAAGCGAAGGGGTTGAAGGAATGCTACGAGCAGCCGTGTTGCTCGCCTTGACCGCGGGAGGGATGGCGTGGGCTCAACCCGCGAACTCTGACGCGCCTCAGCCTGCGGCTTCTTCGGAGTCTTCCGACGACGCCGCGGTTGTCCACGGTCCGCAGTGGCTTCGCAAAGCCACGGGTGCAGACGTCGGATTGGTCTATCCACGCGAAGCCGCAAGGCAAAATCGTGCGGGGCGGGCTCGCATTGGCTGCTCCGTCGTGGCGACGGGCCACTTGAAGGAGTGCACGATCTTATCAGAGGATCCCGAAGGGGCCGGGTTCGGGGCTGCCGCGCTGAAACTGGCGCCCAAGTTTCAGATGACGCCGATACTCAAGGACGGCCGTTCGACTGAAGGCGGGGTGGTGATAATCCCGCTCAATTTTATTCCGGGTGCCCTTCCGCCTCTCGTTACCTTGCAAGAGATTCGGCGTTCCGACCCAGGCGCTCCAACGGGCCGCGCATCGGTGCGATGCCGGGTGTCGTACACTTCCGCCAAGCCGATATTCGAGGGATGTGTCGCCCTCCAGGCTAGGCCTAAGGAACTCGGTCCCTACGCCGTTGAGGCGGCGGCAAAAATCGCGCTTCCCCCAGGAACGCCGGGGGGGTTGGTTGTGGGGATCCCGTTTGTGTTCGAGGCAAACGACCAGCGCGCCCCGGCGGAACCGACACGTTGATCGCACAGCTCAAACGTCCTTGAAAGTTGTTGAGACGGCGCTCGAGTTTGGACGCGCCCAAGCTCCGGGTAGAAAGCCGACACTGAAAAACCTGGGTCCCCGCGTTCGCGGGGATCCGCGGAGGTGGAGTCGGGTGGCGCTTAGCGCCTCGGACTCGCTATTCGGAGACTAAGCGCCTATATGCAGTTCGCGCACCGAGCGGCCACGAGGCTGTCTTGAGCCCAATCCGTCCAAATGGACGCCGGCTCCGCGCAACCCCACCCAACTCTCAAGAACACCTGCGAAAGGTGCTAAGCACCCCATATGCCTAAGACACGCGCCCCCAAGGGCTCCCGATTCCAGAACAACCCCGCGGGCAAGTCCGCCGCGGCCAAGCCGGCTCCGAAAACCGGCCCGCGCCCCACCAAGGGCGTTCCCGACAAAGACACCCTCCTGAAATACATCCGCGACAGCGGCCAGACCGACAAGGCCGAGATCGCCAAGGCGTTCGCGCTCAAGGGCGAAGAGCGCCGGGCCCTGCGCCACATGCTGCAGGCCCTGGAAGCCGACGGCACGCTGGGTCGCCGGGGCCGCCGTGGCTTCGCCGAAGCCGGCGCCCTGCCCGAAGTCGGCGTGGCCGATGTGGTCGAGCGCGACGCCGACGGCGACCTCTTCGTGAAGCTGGTGAAGGGCGAGGACACACCGCTCGTGGCGCTCGCTCCGGCCCGCAAGGACGACGTGGGTTCCGCGCCCGGCATGGGCGACCGCCTGCTGGTCCGCTTCGTCAAGCTGGAGAACGGCGAGAGCGAAGCCCGCGTCATCAAGCAGCTCGGCTCCGGCATGCAGCGCGTGCTGGGCGTGATCCGCAAGTCGCGGCACGAAGTCCGCGTGGAACCGGTTGACCGCCGCTCCAAGGAGACCCTGCTGCTCACCGATCCGAAGGCCCATGAGCTGCGCGACGGCGACCTGGTGCTGGCCCAGGCCGGAACCTCGGAGACCCGCTTCGGTCCCAAGCGCGGCAAGCTGCTGGAGGTTATCGGCCGCGAGGACCAGCCCCGCGCCGCCTCGCTGATCGCCATCCACACCCACGGCATCCCCATGGGCTTTTCGGCCGACGCCGAGGCCGAAGCCGAAGCCGCCCAGCCGCCGACGCTGAAGGGCCGCGAGGACCTGCGGGACGTCCCCTTCGTGACCATCGACCCCGTCGACGCCCGCGACCACGACGACGCGGTCTATGCCGAGTCCGACACCGACGAGAAGAATCCCGGCGGCTGGATCGTCTGGGTCGCCATCGCCGATGTCGCCGCCTACGTGAAGCCGGGCTCCGCCCTCGACCGCGTGGCCAACGACAAGGGCAACAGCGTCTATTTCCCCGACCGTGTGGAGCCGATGCTCCCCGAGGTGCTCTCCAACGGCCTCTGCAGCCTCAGGGAGGGCGAGAACCGCGCCTGCCTGGCCGTGCGCATGGTCTTCGGCTCAGACGGCCGCAAGCGCTCCCACCGCTTCGTGCGGGGGCTGATGCGTTCGCAGGCCAAGCTCGCCTACGAACAGGCCCAGGCCGCCATCGACGGAAACCCCGACGAGAAGACCCAGCCGCTGGTCGAGACCATCATCAAGCCGCTCTACGCGGCCTATGCGGTGCTCAACAAGGGCCGCCAGATCCGCTCGCCGCTGGCCATCGAGAGCGCCGAACGCAAGATCATGATCAGCCCCGAGGGCGAGGTCGCCTCGATCCAGCCCCGGCCGTCCCTCGAAGCCCACAAGCTGATCGAGGAGATGATGATCCAGGCCAACGTCTGCGCCGCCGAGACGCTGGAATCCAAGAAGACCCCGCTGATCTACCGCATCCACGACACGCCCAGCCAGGAGAAGGTCCAGGCGCTGGTCGACTTCCTGCAGACGCTCGACATCGCCTGGTCCAAGGGCGAGGCGCCGCGCACCGACCGGTTCAACAAGCTGCTCAGCGACACCCGCGAGACGCCCAACGCTGACATCGTCAACGAGGTCGTCCTGCGCACCCAGATGCAGGCGATCTATTCGCCGGAGAATATCGGCCACTTCGGGCTGAACCTGTCGAAATACGCCCACTTCACCTCGCCGATCCGCCGCTATGCCGACCTGATCGTGCACCGGGCGCTGATCCGGGCGCTGGGCCTGGGCGACGACGGGCTGACCGACCGCGACGTGGCCCAGATGAAGGACACCGCCGAGCGGATCACCTTTGCCGAGCGGCGCGCCATGGCCGCCGAGCGCGACGCCACCGACCGCTATGTGGCGGCCTTCCTCGCCGACCGCGTGGGGGCCGAGTTCGACGGACGGATCACCGGCGTCACCCGTTTCGGCCTGTTCGTGCGGCTGGCCGAGACCGGCGCCGACGGCCTGGTCCCGGTCTCCAAACTGGGCGGCGAATATTTCGTCCACGACGACACCGCCCACGCCCTGGTCGGCGAGCGCACCGGCGCACGCTGGCCGTTGGGCATGCTGGTGACCGTGAAGCTGGTCGAGGCGACGCCGGTCACCGGCGGCCTGCTGTTCGAGATGGTCAGCGAACCGGCCGCGGCCGATCCCAACGGCCGCTCACCGCGCCTGGGCATGCGCGCCCGCGGCGACCGGCCGAAGGGCGGGCCGAGCGGCCCCGGCGGCGGCTTCCGAGGCCCCAAGCGCGGGCCCCAGGGCCGGCCGAAGAACATCCGCACCGGCAAGAAGGGCGGGCCGCGCCGCTAGGCCGCTTCCGCCAGGGCAGGCTTTCCTCCGGGCGGCGGCCGGCCATACAGTTGTGTCATGAGTGAAGCCGAAGCCGCGCCCCGCAAGCCCGAGGGCCCGCCCCGCATCCCCGGCGCCCGCGCCGTGCGGCCGCGCGACGCCGCCACCCTGATCATCGTCCGCCGCGACGCCAGGAAGCCGCGCGTACTGATGGGCAAGCGCAACGGCGGCCACAACTTCATGCCCAATCTGTGGGTGTTCCCGGGCGGCCGCATCGACCGGGCCGACTTCCGCGCCCCGCACGCGACGGAGCTGCGGCCCGCAGTCGCGGCGAGGTTCGACGCGCACCTGCGGCCCGGTCGCGGCAAGGCGCTGGCGCTGGCCGCCATCCGCGAGACCTTCGAAGAGGCCGGCCTGTTGCTGGGCAAACCCGCCGAGCCCCGGCCCCTGGTCGGCCCCTGGCGCGAGTTCCTGGCCCAGGGCGCCTCGCCGGACCTGGCGGCGCTCGACATCGTGGCCCGCGCGATCACCCCGCCGATGATCGCGAAACGCTTCGACACCTGGTTCCTGATGGCCGAGGCGGAACGCCTGATGAGCCTGGAGCGCCAGGCCGACTGCGGCGAACTGGAAGAGATCGCCTGGGTGGAGTTCGACGAGGCCCTGGCGCTGCCTTTGCCCTCGGTCACCCGCATGATGATCCGCGAGGCCGTGGCTCGGCTGGAGGACCCCTCGCGCCCGCAGCCGTTCATGCGCTTCAAGCAGGGCGCCATGCGACCGGCGCATCTCTAGGTCAATTCGCGCGCGCCATTGACTTTGGCCCGCGGATTCGTATTTTCCGCGGCTCTTCGAACACCCGCCGTCGGCTAGCCCGTCCGGCCCCGCCCAAGGACCTGCCATGGCGAAGCCCGCCTCAATCAAGATCCGCCTGAACTCCTCGGCGGACACCGGCTTCTTCTACGTCACCAAGAAGAACGCCCGCACCAAGACCGACAAGCTGGTCATGAAGAAGTACGATCCCGTCGTGCGCAAGCACGTCGAGTTCAAGGAAGGCAAGATCAAGTAGTCACGCCAAGCTTCTGACAGTTTGAGGAAAACGCCCGGCTCAGTCCGGGCGTTTTTCGTCGGGTCAGGCGGCTTTTCGGCGCTCGATCAGGCTGAGCGCGAGGCCCACGAGCGTGGCCGCGAACAGCGCCGCCACGATCAGCATGAAGCGCGAAAAGAAGGCGTGGGCGTCGCCCTGCACGTGGGTGGTCTTCTGCCAGTAGCCGATCAGCGAGGAGCCGAAGAGGCCGCAGGCGAACGCCCAGGCCGGCGCGAGAAACCGGTCCGAGCGCGCGCGGAGCGCCAGGACGCCCGCGACGATCAGCACGGCGGACGAAAATTCATCGATGGCCCAGGTGGGCCAGAGGCCCCAGTTACCCCAGTTCCGCAGGAGTTGCGCCGCCGCCACGCTGCCGCCGAACGCGATCGCAAGCCAGGCTGACAGTTTCATCATCGGTTGGCCCCCCGCCCCTGGCGAGAGCATAGGCGAGAAACGCCGCGCGGCTAGGCGGCGCGCGCGATCACCCGGTTGCGGCCCTTGGCCTTGGCCTCGTACATGGCCTCGTCGGCGCGTTTGACCAGCTCGGCGGGAGTGTCGGCCTCGCCCAGGCTGGCGGCAACGCCGATGGAAATGGTCACGGTCAACAGTTCCTCGCCGCCCATCACCCGGAACGGCGAGCCGGCCACATGCAGGCGGATGCGCTCGGCGATGCGGTGGGCGTGGTCGAGCTCGGTGTCCGGCATCACCACCACGAACTCCTCGCCGCCGAAGCGGACCGGCAGGTCGATGGCGCGGACGTTGGAGGCCAGCCGCACGGCGAACTCGCGCAACACCTCGTCGCCCACCGCGTGGCCGAAGCTGTCGTTGACCTTCTTGAAGTGGTCGATGTCGATGACCAGCACCGCGACCGGGTCGCCGCCGGCTGCGGCGCGGCGAACGAGCGCATCGAGCTGGCTGGTCATGTAGCGGCGGTTATGGAGGCCGGTGAGCTGGTCGGTGACCGCCAGCTCCAGCGACTGGTCGAGGTTGTCGCGCAGGTAGTCGGTGTAGCGTTTGCGGCGGATCTGGGTGCGGGCGCGCGCCGCGAGCTCTTGCGGATCGACAGGCCGGGGCAGGATGTCGTTGACCCCGATCTCCAGGGTCTTCACCAGGCGCGCGCGCTCGTCGAAGTCGACGATGGCCAGCACCGGCAGGTTGCGGGTGGCCTCGTCGGAGCGCAGGTGGGCGGCGAAGCGCAGGCCGTCGAAGGTCTTGGCCGCGGTGTTGACGATCACCAGGTCCACCGGACCGCGGGCCGCCATCATCGCCTTCTCGAGGCCTGATTCCATGATCGGGCGGTGTTCGATGGCCAGTTCCGTACAGACCCGCTGCGCCTGGCGGGCGTTGTCGTCGACGATCAGGATGCGGCCACCCGTGCCGTTCATCCGCGAGGCGGCGCCGGCGATCACGCCGACGCGGCGGCCCGAGGCCTCGCGCTCGCGCAGTTCGTCGATCACGGCCTTCAGGCGCGTCAGGCTGCGCACGCGGGCGAACAGCAGGACGTCGTCGATCGGCTTGGTGAGGAATTCGTCGGCGCCGGCCTCCAACCCCGCCACGCGGTCGGCGCGGCCGTCGAGGGCGGTGACCAGCACCACCGGGATATGGCGGCTCTCCGGATCGTCCTTCAACCGGCGGCAGACCTCGAAGCCGTCCATGCCGGGCATCATCACGTCCAGCAGGATGATGTCGGGCTTTGCGGCGGCCGCCAGGGCGAGCGCGCTCGGGCCATCGCTGGCGGTGAGCACCTCGTAGTACTCGGCCGAGAGCTTCGCCTCGAGCAGGCGGACATTGGCCTCGATGTCGTCAACGACCAGGATACGCGCGGACACTGGCTCAGCCCATCAGGCGGCGGATGGTGTCCAGGAAATGGGACACGGAAATCGGTTTGGAGATGTAGGCTTCGCAACCGCCTTCGCGGATGCGCTCCTCGTCGCCCTTCATGGCGAAGGCGGTGACCGCGACCACCGGGATCGACGCCAGCTCGGCGTCTTCCTTCAGCCACTTGGTCACTTCCAGGCCGGAGATCTCCGGCAGCTGGATGTCCATCAGGATCAGGTCGGGTTTGTGCTCCCGGGCGAGCGCAAGCGCCTGCAGCCCTTCGCGCGTCTGCAAGGTCTCGTAGCCCTGGGCATCGAGCAGGTCATGAAAGAGCTTCATGTTCAGCTCGTTATCCTCGACGATGAGGACCTTCTTCGCCATTCACTGTCCGGCTCTGGTTACCGAGGTCACCGCAAGCGCGGACTCCCCCACCTCTTCCTTTGTTCATCCCATGGATATCCTTAAACTTCGTTAGCCGAAGGGAACCCTGCTTGGCCGAACCCGGCTCCATTGTCGCACCCCGCCTGGAAGCGCTGGGGCTTTCGCTGGCCCGGCCGCTGGTAATCGTCGACGTGGACGAAGTGCTGGGCCTGTTCATGCAAGGGTTCGGCAAGTTCCTGGAATCCCGGGGTTTCGAGTTCCGGGTGGATCGCTTTGCGCTGTTCCAGAACATCTATCGGCCGGGCGCGGCCGAGCACCTGGAGCTCAACGAGGGCCGCAAGTTGTTCGACGACTTCTTCCGCACCGGCTGCGGCGAGATAGAGCCGGCGCCGGGGGCGGTCGAGGCGCTGGCGCGCCTGAGTCGCCGCGCCGAAATCCTGATTCTTTCCAATGCCCCGGCCGACGCCGAGCGGCTGCGCGGCGCGTGGCTGAGGCGGCATGGCCTGCCGGAGGCGCTGATCCTCTCGAGCGGGCCCAAGGGGCCGATCACCGCGGCGCTGGTGGCGCAGACAGCCCAGCGGACCGCGTTCGTGGACGACCTGCTGCCCAACCTCGATTCGGTGGCCGAGCATTCGCCCCGCACCGTCACCTTCCAGCACGTGGCCGACCTGCGCCTGCGCCCGCTGGCGCCGCGCTCCGACCGCCACCCGAGGATCGACGACTGGGCGGAGCTGGGCCAGGCCATCGAGGCCGCGATCAGCTGAGCGCCTGCTCCAGATCGGCGATCAGGTCGGCGACGTTTTCCACGCCCACCGAGAGCCGCACCATCGAGTCGGAGATGCCGAGCTCGGCCCGCGCGGCCTCGGGGATCGAGGCGTGGGTCATGATCGCCGGATGCTCGATCAGGCTTTCCACGCCGCCCAGGCTCTCGGCGAGCGTGAAGAGCTCGGTGCGCTCCAGCATCCGCCGGGTCCCGGCGAGGTCGCGGTCGAGGATCAGGCTGATCATGCCGCCAAAGCCGTGCATCTGGCGCTTGGCCAGCGCGTGTTGCGGATGGCTGGCGAGGCCCGGATAGATCACCTGGCGCACCGCCGGGTGGGTTTCCAGCCGCCTGGCGATCTCCAGGGCGTTCGAGCAGTGCCGCTCCATGCGCAAGGCCAGGGTCTTCACGCCGCGCAGGGCCAGGAAGCTGTCGAACGGGCCGGCGATCGAGCCGATGGCGTTGTGCAGGAAGGCCAGCTTGTCCGAGAGCTCAGGGTTCGCGCCCACCACCACCACCCCGCCCACCACGTCGGAGTGGCCGTTCAGATATTTGGTGGTCGAGTGCATGACCAGGTCGAAGCCGTGCTCCAGCGGCCGCTGGCAGTAGGGGCTGGCGAAGGTGTTGTCGGCGGCGATCAGCACCTTGCGCCTGGCCGCCAGCGCAGCCAGCGCATCGAGGTCGGCTAGCCGCAGCATGGGGTTGGTGGGCGTCTCCACCCAGATCAGGCCGGTCTCGGGCCGGATGGCGGCCTCGACGGCGGCCAGGTCGGCCAGGTCCACGAAGCTGAAGGTCAGGCCCATGGTGCGGCGGCGCACCTTGTCGAAGAGGCGGAAACTGCCGCCGTAGAGGTCTGATGAGGCGATGACGTGGGCGCCGGCGTCCAGCAGCTCCAGCAGGGTGGAGATCGCCGCCAGGCCGCTGCCGAACGCATAGCCGCGAGTCCCGCTCTCCAGGTCGGCGATGCAGCGCTCGAAGGCGAAGCGGGTGGGGTTCTGGCTGCGGGAGTATTCGAAGCCCTTGTGCACGCCCGGGCTCTCCTGGGCATAGGTCGACGTGGCGTAGATCGGGACCATCACCGCGCCCGTGGTCGGGTCGTGCTGCTGGCCGCCGTGGATCGTGCGGGTTTCGAAGGCCAGCCGGTTGGAACGGTCCGCCATGGAATCTCCAGACTTGAGGCCGCGGCCTCTTAGGTGCGGCGCAGGTGGTTGATCAGGTCGACGCGGGTGATCAGGCCCAGGAATTCGCGGCCGTCCAGCACGATCGCCACCTCGTCGCGCTCGAAGATCGGGATCAGCGCGTCCAGCGGCTCGTTGGCCTGCAGGGTGTTGAGCTTGGCGACCATGGCCGTGGCGACGCGGTCGTGGAACCGCTCCTGCCCGCCCTCGACCGCGGCCAGCAGGTCGCTCTCGTCCAGGAGGCCGATCAGCCGCCCCTCGTCCAGCACCGGCAGCTGGCTGACATCGGCGGTGCGCATGCGCTTGTAGGCGGTGTCCAGGGTGTCGTCGGGGCCCACGGTCTCGGCCCCGCCCTGCTGGGCGTTGCGGCCCACCAGGTCGCGCAGCGCGCCGGTGATCGGCCGGTCGGTCAGGCCCTGGTCGGCCAGCCAATGATCGTTGAAGACCTTGGAGAGGTACTTGTTGCCGCTGTCGCAGACGAAGGTCACCACCCGCTTCGGTTCGGTCTGGACCTGGCAGTAGCGCAGCGCCGCGGCGAGCAGCGTCCCCGAGGACGAGCCGCCCAGCACGCCGGCCCGGGAGAGCAGGTCGCGCGCGGCCTGCACGCTCTCGCGGTCGGTGACGGCGAAGGCGTTGCCCTTCCTGATCAGCTTCAGGTCGCAGTTGTCCGGGACGAAGTCCTCGCCGATGCCCTCGACGATCCAGGAGCCGGGCTCGACCTTTTCGTTGCGGTTGATGAGCGGCTCGAGGATCGAGCCCTTCGGGTCGGCGAGCACCATTTCGGTCTTCGGACTTACCTTGGCGAAGTAGCGGCCGAGGCCCGTGAGCGTGCCGCCTGAGCCCACGCCCACCACGATGGCGTCCACGTCGCCGTCCAGTTGCTCGAAAAGCTCCGGCCCGGTGGTGGTCTCGTGGGCCTTCGGGTTCGCCGGGTTCGAGAACTGGTTCATGTAGGCCGCGCCCGGCATGTCGTCGGCCAGGCGCTGGGCGATGTCCTGGTAGTAGTCGGGATGGCCCTTGCCGACGTCGCTGCGGGTGATGCGCACGTCGACGCCAAGGCCGCGCAGGTGCTGGATCTTCTCGCGGGCCATCTTGTCCGGCACCACCAGCACCAGGCTGTAGCCCTTGAGAATGCCCACCTGGGCCAGGCCCAGGCCGGTGTTGCCGGCGGTGGCCTCGATAATCACCCCGCCGGGCTTCAGGCGGCCATCGGCCTCGGCGGCCTCAATCATGGTGCGGGCGATGCGGTCCTTGATCGAGCCGCCGGGGTTGGCGCTCTCGAGCTTGGTGAAAAGCCGGCAGGGGCCGGTGTCGAAGAGGCCGGTCAGCTCCAGCACGGGCGTGCGGCCGATCAGGTCGAGGGCGGAGGTCACCGGCCTCGGCGCGGGCGACAGGGCGGCGGCTTCATGGCCATCCGGCATGGTGGCGGCTCCAACGAGGGGACTCAGGGCGACGGCGAAGATTGTAACGCCCGAAACGATCTGCCGATGCCTATCGATTGTGCCGGGCCGATGTTAGGCACAGCCCATGACCGACGTAACGCGCATCTGGCTCGAGACCTCGCACCATCCCGCGTTCCGCTGCGCCGGCTGGGCTTTCGTGCGGCAGGGCGTGGACGGTCTGAGCGGCGCAGCCGGCGGCGCGCGGCATGTGACGCCGGAGCGGGCCGTGCTGGGAGGCCTGGCCGAGGCGCTGAAGGACTTGCCGCCCGGCGCGGCGGTCGAGGTCCGTACGGGCAACCGCCAGATCGCCGCCCTGCCCGGCCGCATCGCCGGCTTTGCGGCGGGTGAAGACCCGCCCACCGAGGACCTCGACCTCTGGGCGCAGCTTTCGACGGCGCTGAAGACCGCCAGGATCGTCACCGCCCCGCCCAACGCCTTTGCGGCCGCCTGGGCCGAGCTCGCGCGGGACAAGGCCAAGGCGACCGGCCCCTTCCGCTCCGCGATCCCCAAGCCCAACCTAGTCAAGGCCGGGGTCTGAACTAGATCCTCCCCCAGCGCGCAGCGCGATTGCGGGGGAGGTGGCTCGACGCAAAGCGGCGAGATGGAGGGGGTTGCAGCCCACTCCGCGGGCAGCCGCCAGCAGCGCGGGTGAACGGTCACGGTAGTCAGCGGCCTTCAACCCCCTTGTTTGTTTGATGGCTGATAGATTGCGGCTGTCTTCCGGGACGCCCGCCTGACGCAGACACGTCAGGCGGGCTGTCGGTGGAGGGGCCGTAACCCCCTGAGCCCTTGCGGGCT